>Ga0081539_10000450_pt1 | contig 87574 bp, 71 predicted proteins | sample TabmetS4T2R2_FD_71023 | JGI IMG/M metagenome (GOLD analysis project Ga0081539, IMG submission 71023) | Tabebuia heterophylla rhizosphere microbial communities from the University of Puerto Rico - S4T2R2 | ecosystem: Host-associated > Plants > Roots > Rhizosphere ...
TTTTGGGGGTTTTTGTTTTTTGTTGATGCGGGGGGGCGCGGGGGGGGGGGGGGGGGGGCGGCCCCCCCGCCGTGAGCGCGCTAGCGCGAACAGAGAGCCGCCCCACGCTCCAGGTTGAGTATAAATGAAACGTTTGAGCGTGCTTCAGCACGCTAGGCGGGCGCGCGCGCCCGCGCTCCCAGCAGCAGGCAGCTTGGGTAAACTCGGCAGCAAGCCGCTCTAATTCCCCGCGCCTGAAACCTTTTGCCCGCGCCGCCACACTAACTATGTGCGCGCGGCCCGGGCGGTGACAAATCTTCGCGGCCCCGATCCGCGCGCGCTCTTGCATCAACACTTAACAAGCACACTGAAAATTCATGCGCACCTCGCACACGCCTAAGCTCCCGCTCCGTCTCTGCCTGACACTCGCGTTGCTTCTGCTCGCGCCCGCGCTGGCGACGGCGCAGACGACCACCGCTCCGCCCGGCGACGCGCTCGCGCTGACCGGCGTGACCGTGATTGACGGGACGGGCGGCCCGCCCCGGCCCCGTATGACCGTGCTCGTCCGCGGCGGGCGCATCGCGGGCCTGTTCCGCACCGGCAGGAAGCGCCTGCCCGCCGGCACGACAGAACTGAGTCTGCCCGGCCACTTCGTCATTCCCGGTCTGATCGACGCGCACTATCACCTGCTGCTCAATCGCGGCGAGCCGGAGGAGACCTTGCGCCGCCGCTTCGCCTTCTACGGCGGCGTCACGACCGTGCGCGACATGGCGGGCGACGCCGTCAAGCTCGCCGAGGTGGCGCGCGCAGGCGTCGATCCGGGCACGCCTGAGCCGCGCGTTTATTACTCGGCCGTGCTCGCCGGGCCGACCTGGTTCTCGGACGAGCGCGTCAAACTGATGATGCACGACCGCCCGGCCGGACAAGCGCCCTGGGCGCGCGCCGTGACGGACGACAGCAACGTTGTTCAGGTCATCACGGAGGCGAAGGCGACGGGCGCGACCGGCATCAAGATGTACGCCGACCTGTCGCCCGCGCTCGTCGCCCGCCTCAGCCGCGAGGCGCACCGGCAGGGTCTCAAGGTCTGGAGTCACCTGGCGATCTTTCCGAGCAGGCCGGGCGACGCCATCGCGGCGCGCGTGGACGCTGTCTCGCACGCCGTAGATTTCGTCTGGGAGTTGGTGGAGAAGATGCCGGCGCAGTTCAAGGACGCGAGCTACCGGACGATAGACTGGACGCACATGCGGCCCGATGCGCCCGCCATCACGAAGCTGCTCGGCCGGATGAAGCGGCAGGGGACGATCCTCGATGCGACCGTGCTCGTCACGCACGACCGCATCGCCGAGCGACAGCGCGCGCTCCCTGAGAAGGAGCGCACGATCAAAGACCCGGACGCGCTCGACGCCTGGCTCTTCGGCGTCACGCGCCGCGCCTACGGGGCGGGCGTGCGCGTCACCGCCGGCACGGACATACAGGAAGCGCCGCGCCGCCAGGAGATGCCGAACATACACACCGAGATGGAGCTACTCGTCACCCGCGCCGGGCTGACGCCGCTCGCCGCCCTCACCGCCGCCACGCGCAACGGCGCGCTCGCGCTCGGCGTCGCCCGCGACTACGGCACGATCAGCCCCGGCAAGGTCGCCGACCTCGTCGTCCTGAGCGCCGATCCGAGCCATGACATACGCAACACCACGAAGGTCGTCTACATTATCAAAGGCGGACGCGTGCACCGCCGCGAGCGCGTGGTCATGCCTGAGAACTAAGTCGCCGCCGCGCTTATGTGTCTTACTGTTCTTTCTTCTTCGGTCTTTGGTTCGCCGCGAGCACGCGCTTGCGCAGGCGGATTGACTGCGGCGTGACCTCGACCAGTTCGTCGTCGGCGATGAACTCAAGGGCCTGTTCGAGCGACTGCTCCTTGACGGGCACGAGGCGCATCGCCTCCTCGGCGGTCGAGGCGCGCATGTTGGTCAGCTTCTTCTCCTTGACGATGTTCACGTCCAAGTCAACCGCGCGCGCGTTCTCGCCGACGATCATGCCCTCGTAAACTTTCGTCATCGGCCGGACGAACATCGTGCCGCGCTCTTGCAGGTTGTAGATCGCGTAGGTCGTCGCCTCGCCCGCGCGGTCGGCGACTAAGCTGCCCGTCGAGCGCCCGCGCATCGGCCCCTGCCACGGCCCCCAGCGCAGGAAGACGGTGTTGAGGAGGCCCGTGCCCTTCGTCTCCGTCAGGAACTCGCCGCGGAAGCCGATCAGGCCGCGCGAGGGCGCTTCAAACTCCAGCCGCACGCGCCCCGTGCCGTGGTTGACCATCTTCGTCATCTGCCCCTTGCGCCGCCCCATCGCCTCGGTCACGACGCCGATGAACTCTTCCGGGCAGTCCACGACGACCTGCTCGACCGGCTCGTAGGTCACGCCGTCGCGCACGCGCGTGATCACCTCCGGCTTCGAGACCTGTAGCTCGTAGCCCTCGCGCCGCATCATCTCGATCAGGATCGCGAGCTGCAACTCGCCGCGCCCCGACACCTTGAACTGATCGGGCGAGTCCGTCTCCTCGACGCGGATCGCGACGTTGCCGAGCACCTCGCGATCCAGCCGCTCGCGCAGTTGGCGCGACGTGACGTACTTCCCTTCGCGCCCGGCGAACGGCCCCGTGTTGACGCCGAAGATCATCGAGATGGTCGGCTCGTCCACCGCGATGACGGGTAAGGCTTGCGGGTTGTCGGCGCTCGTGACGGTCTCGCCGATCTCGATCTCCTCGATGCCGGCGAGCGCGACGATCTCGCCGAAGCGCGCGCGCTCCACCGCCTCGCGCTTCAGGCCCTCGAAGGCGTAGAGCTGCGACACGCGCACCTTGCCGAGCGAGCCGTCGCGCCGCGCGACCGCGACCGTGTCGCCGACCGCGATCTCGCCGGAGAAGATGCGCCCGATGGCGAGGCGGCCGACGTACTCGTTGTAGTCGAGGTTGGCGACCAGGAGTTGCAGCGCGTCCGGCCGCTGCGCGCGTGGCGCGGGGATCGTCGCCACGATCTGATCGAAGAGCGGGCGCAGGCTCGTCGAATCGTCGTCCAGACTCTTCTTCGCCACGCCGTCGCGCGAGACGGCGTAGAGGATCGGGAACTCGATCTGCTCGTCGGTCGCGTCGAGATCAATGAACAACTCGTAGATTTCGTTGACGACCTCTTCGGGGCGCGCGTCCTGCCGGTCGATCTTGTTGACGACGGCGATGGCGGGCAGGCGCGCTTCCAAGGCCTTACGCAGGACGAAGCGCGTCTGCGGGAGACAGCCCTCGGCCGCGTCCACCAGCAGCATCACGCCGTCCACCATCTTGAGCACGCGCTCGACCTCGCCGCCGAAGTCGGCGTGCCCCGGCGTGTCCACGATGTTGATCTTGACGCCGCCGTAGCGCACGGCCGTGTTCTTCGCCATGATGGTGATGCCGCGCTCGCGCTCCAAGTCCATCGAGTCCATCACGCGCTCGCGCACGTGCTCGTGCGCGCCGAACGTGCCCGCCTGCCTGAGCATCGCGTCCACCAGCGTCGTCTTGCCGTGATCGACGTGCGCGATGATCGCGATGTTGCGTATGTCCTGTCTCTCTTCAGCCATGATCTGATTTTCGCTGGATTTGCGGTTTTTGATTGTAGCTTGCGCCGCAGAGATCGCAAACCGCAGCCCTGCGCCCGAAGCGCAAGCCGGCAATCTGAAACCGACAATTATTGAAAGGCGTTCGTCTGGCGCAGCGCCTCGTAGAGCACGACGGCGACGGCCGTGGCGAGGTTGAGGCTGCGCACGCGCGGGTTCGGCATCGGGATGGTCACGCAGTTGGGCCAGTTGGCGCGCAGCAAATCTTCAGGCAGCCCGGCCGTCTCGCGCCCGAAGACTAGGCAGTCGGCGGTGGTGAAGCGCCAGTCCGTGTAGGCGCGCGCGGCTTTGGTCGTGAGATAGACGAAGCGCGCGTCCGGCAGCGCGGCGTGCAGGTCGGCGAGATCGCGATGGCGGTGCAGTTCAACTTCGGGCCAGTAGTCCAGGCCGGCGCGGCGCACAGCGCGATCATCGAGGCGGAAACCCGGCACGCCGACGATGTGCAGCGGCGTGCGCGTCGCCGCGCACAGACGCGCGACGTTCCCCGTGTTCGGCGGTATCTCCGGCTCGACCAGTGCGACGCGAAGCATTAGAGAGCAGTCAGTTGTCCGTGGTCAGTTGTCCGTCGTGCTCCTTCGTTAGCCTCCCATTGATCTTCGGCGTGTTGCTCGCGCGTGAAGTGCAACGGACAACTGATGACGGACAACGGACAAAAAATTTGGACGGCGCGCTGTGTCAGCAATCGCCGTCCGCTTGATGGTCTGTCGAGACCGCAGATGTTTGTGTGCGCCCGGAAAGGTTGTGACGTACCCTAACCTGAGGTCGAGGACGTTGCTATCTCTTCTTCGAGCCGCCGCCCTTCTTGCCGCCGCCCTTTTTCGAGCCGCCCTTACCGCCCTTCTTGCCACCCTTCTTGGAACCGCCTGCTTTCTTTGTTGCCATAAGTCTTCGTTGCTCCTTTTCTGAGTTGGTCTTGGTTACGACCACAAGATACTGTGTTGCTGTTTCTCTTGTGGCCTAGTGTAAACGGCGCACAACATGTTGGACTTATAAACATAAAGCGATCAGATGTCAATAACTTAATTCGCTCTCAATAAAAAATTTTTGCGCGCACCGCCGAGCGTGCGCGGTGTGTTCATCGCCGTGCGCGCAGCGAGTAGCGCACACACGCTCGCACGAGTGCGCGCCTGATTCGTTCGCGTGATTGAGAGCGGATTAGCGGAAGAGCGGGGTGAAGACCCAGAGGTCGTGGCGCTCGATGCCGTAGAAGGTGAGGACAGAGGGGCAGCGGTTGCGACTGACGACGCCGATGAAGGGGCCGCCGGAAGAGTTCGAGTCGTTGTCCTCGCCGCACTCGGCCTTCTCAGTATCTTTGTCCTTGCTCAGATCGGAGAGGCCGGTGATCTGCCGGGCGAACTGTTTGAAGAACGGTTCGCGCGTGTTGGGGATCACGCCGTTCGTGTACTGCATCACGCGATCCTGAAATTCGCCGACCACCCTGTCCTGCGGGTGCACCAGCTTCCACTCGTGCGACTGCGAGAGCGGATCGACGGCGGCGCTCGGGCGCAGGATGTGCACCTTCTTGATGCCTACGTCCACGCCGTCCAACAACTGCTGCATCTCGGTCGGCGGCGCGCCCTTCAGCCGCGTGTAGAGTACGATGGCTTCAGCGACCTCTTCGCCGCGCGCGATGGCCTCCTGTTCGAGTTCGCGCTGCGACTGCTGGCGCAAGGAGGGTGCGGCGCTCATCGCGACGATGGCGAGGATAGTCATCAGCGCGAGCAACGCGACGAGCGTGTAGCCGCGCTCGCGCGGGCGTGTGGGTTGTGAATTACTGTTCCGGCTCATCGTCGTCATCGCCCGCGCGGGTCGCCGGCTGCGGGATGTAGGGGCGCGGGCCGCCGGGGCCGGCCGTGCGCGCCTCGACGTAGGGGAGCGTGTGCTTGATCTTCAGTTGCGTGTCCGTGAAGTCCACCGAGCGCTCGGAGATGCTGGTCACTTTGAAGCGCCCGCCGACCACGTCGCCGCGCTGCACGGTGACGACCTCGTTCGACGGCGACTTGAGCATCGCCTTGTCGTTGTAGCGCGCCCCGCCCAGCAGCCCGATGTAGGTGTACTGCGGCTTGGGCGGGTCGGCGACGTTGAGCGGGAAGCCGTTCGAGTAGAGCTGGCCGTCGGGCGTGCGCGCGATGATCTGGCGCGTGCCGGGCGCACTGATGAGCAGGCCGGGCACGTTGGCCGAGAGTTGCTGTGCGCTCGTGAAGATGGTCTGCACCTCCTGGCTGTCCACATAGACGCGCGTCTGCGGCGTGAACTTATCGCCGGAGACTGTGAGCGTGAAGTCGCCCGTCTGCGCGAAGACGTTGCTCGGCGCGAGACTCGTCAGCGCCAGCGGCGGCGGTGGTGTCGGCGTGGGCGTCGGCGTGGGTATGGACGCGGGATCGATCACCTTCTTCACCGGCGGCTCGTAGAACGCGAAGATGTTGCGCCCGCCGTCTGTGCCGTCGAACGAGATGCGTTGAATATCAGGGACGGGACGAATATCCGGCATCGTCTCTTCCGTTGCGGGCGCAGGGCCGCCAGCGCGCGGTGTCGGTGTCGGTCTGGACGTGCCGGCCGTCTTCGTCGGGGTTGAGCCGAAGAACATGCGCCCCAGAAAGAGGAGCGCGATGACGCCGAGCGCGAGCGCGGCGATGGTCTTGTAGCGTTCCTGCGGGGTTTTGCCTTCAAAGAGTGGCATGGTGTTTCTAATGCCTCCGCCGCCTGCACCGTTGCTTACCGTGATTGAGATGTGCCGCCGCCCGCGGCCGTTGCGCTGTCCGTCGCGCCCTCAGTTGCGCCGCCCGTCTCCGTGGCCGCGCGGCGGAAGTAGGCCGACATGTCGAGGCGCAGGCTGACGAGTTGGTTGCGCCCCGTGCCGCTCTCGGCGGCGCGTGTCGCACTCGCGTCCGTGACGCTCTCCAACTCGACGCTGTCTATGACGATGAAGCGGCGGCTCGCCTCCACATCGTGGATGAAGCGGCGCACGTTCGCGTAAGAGCCTTCGACCGTCAGGCTGATGTCTATGCCGGGGAAGATGCTCTGCCGGCGCTGCCCGCGCGCGGCCGTCTGATCGCCCGTGGCCAGACCCGCCGCGAGGCGCTGCTGCTGGCGCTGCAACTGCTCGGTCGTCAACTCCTGCTGGTGCGTGAAGGAGAACTGCGCACGGGCGAGACTGTTGCGCGCCGTCTTCTGGTTCAACTCTTCGATGATGCCGGTGCTGCTCGCGTCGCGCGCGGCGAGCGTGCCCGTCTCGAACCTGTCGAGGCTCGCGAGGATGTCGGCGACAATCGCGTTCTTGTCCTTGTGCTGCTGCCCGATCTGCTCGGCGTCGCGCAGGCGCTTCTCCAAGCGTGCGCGCTCCTGCCCCAGCGCGTCCAGGCGGTTGCGTTGCGGGACGAGGTAGAAGAAGTAGGCGGCGAGCGTGACGAGGAGGAGGAGCGCCGCGGCGGCGAGCGCGATGATCTCCGGCAGACCCAGAGGGCCTGCGCGCCGCGTGCTGCGCACGAGGGTGAGCCGCGTGCGCGACGTGGCGTCCGCGGTCGTGTGCGGTTCTTCGCGGGCGACGCGCTGCGGCTTCATGGCGTACCTCCCACGCCGCGCGCGTCCGTGGTCGTGGCGACGCGCGTGGGCGTCGCGTCGGCTTCGGGGCGCACAGTCGCGCCCGCGCGCGGCGTGTAATAGACGCGCAGGGTGGCCTCGATCCCCGGCTCGCCCTTCGCGGTGCGGGGCTGCTGCGTCAGCAACTCGGCGGAGAAGATACCGGCGCGCGCCATCTCGCCGATCATGCGCGTGATGTCGGTCGGCGTGCGCCCCACGACCGTGAGTTCGAGTTCGGCGCGCGTCTGCTCGTTCACCTGCCGCGTGTCGCGCACGGCGATGCGGGCGACGCGGATGCCCGACGGCAGCGTCGCCTCCAGGTCGGCGAGCAGGCGCGACCAGGAGAAGTTCTTGCGATCCACAATCTCGTGCGCCGCGGCGAGTACGAGCCTTTGTTCGGGCGTCAGCGAGCTTTCGACCGCCTCGGCCGTGGCGCGCAACTTCTGTTCGCGCTGGCGCAAGTCCTGCATGTCCGCCTCGACGCGGTCGGCGCGCGCCTGCGCCTCGCGCCCCGCGCTGATGATGAAGAGGAGCGCGAGCACGGACGCGAGCGAGACCGTGACCGCGACCGTCCACGGCAGTGCCCGGTTGCGAAACGGCTGGCTGGCGAGATTGAGTTGATCGATCACTTCGGTCTCAACTTTAAGCCGGGTTGATGCCTGGGCAGTAGCTTTAGGCCGGGGGTGCTCTGGCGAAGGCTCAACGGAAAGCATAACGCCTCAGTCGGGGCGGCGCAACCGACCGCACGCCGCACGCAAACGACCCGCCGAAGCCTACACGCGCGACACGCCGCGTAGTTGCAAAAAGCAGTAGGCAGTAGGCAGTGAAGAACAAAAGATGAGAAGGCCGCCGGTTGATACGCGCTTGGCCAGATCAAGAGGCGCGCGATCAACCGACGGCCTTTTTTGTTTTCCACTGCCTACTGCCTACCGCCTACTGCTGCTGCGGCGTCGAGCCGGTCGCCTGGCTGATGACGCGCGAGCTGACGACCTTGCCGGCGGCGTCGAGCGTCAGTTCGATGATCGCGCCGGTGGTGTCGCGGACGCGGCGGAGGGTCTGTCCGTTCGCGCCGGTCGTCTCGCTGACGCGCGTCAGGTCGAGGACGTTGCCGACCGTCTGCTGCGAGAGCACGCGCCCCGAACTGTCGAGCGTGCGCTCGACGATGTTGCCGGTGCGGTCAACCGTGCGCTGCAAGGTCTGACCGAGCGTGTTGACCGTCTGGCTGAGCAGACCGCCGGGCTGCGTCACGTTGTTCAGGGTCTGCCCGACCGCGCCGACCGCCTGGCTCGCCACACCGCCCGGCTGCAAGGCGGTGTTGGCGACGCCGCCGACCGTGCCCACCGTGTTGTCAACGGTCGTCAAGAGGCGTTCGAGGATTTGCGGGTTGCGATCAATCGTCGTCAGCGTGCGGTCTATGATCGCGGCGACGTTGTCGAGCCGCACCTTCAGGAGCACTTCGGCGCGCACGCCCTTGATCGTGAGCTTCACTTTGTCTATCCCCGCGTCCGCGCCCGCGGTCAACTGCAAGAGGTTGGCGAGCCGCGCGTCGAGCGCGACGTGTGCGCGCAGATTTTCGACTTCGAGGCTGATCTCTTCGACCGACAGATTTGGCACGTCTAGCAGCACGTCCGGGTCGCCGCTGGCGGCTTCCTGCCGGCGGCGGGCGCTCGCCTCCTGCTGGCGGCGTATGTCCTCCTGCGAGAGCGGGCGCACAGGCGCGACCTGCGTCGGCGTGGGGCGCGGCGTCGGCGTCGGCTGTTGCTGCGCGGCGCGGGCCGTCAGGTCGGGCAGCCCTTCAGTGGTGCTGGTCGTGATCGAGGCGTCGTCAGAGCCGCGCGTCGTGGTGGTCGGCGTGGGCGCGGGCGTGCTGGTCGGCCGGCGTTGTTGGGCGCGCGGCGCGGCGGCGCACGCGAGCACGAGCGCGGCGGTGAGCAAGAGCTTTTTCACGGGCGTTCTCCTCCAGAAAAGGTGTTTGATGAAAACTTCGTCAGCTTTCCAGTTGAAAGGTCGGGGCCGAGCCGTTCTCCATCGCACGGCAGACGGGGGGAGAGTTTTATGGTTCAAGGCACGGGGCTGGCTGCGGCCGGCGGCGCGGCGCGGCGCGCGTCAATGACCCGCAGGAGCGGATCGAGCGAGGCGCGGAAGCGCACGTGCCCGCGCACGTTGCGGAGCAGCACGTCAATCTCCTGCGCCCCGACCGCGACGCCGACGAGCAGCCGCAAGCCCTTCGCCTGCTCGTCGCCCGCCCTGAGCGAAGTCGAGGCGAAGAAGTCGTGCTCGGTGATGCGCTTCTGATCTATGTTCAGATCGAAATCCTCGTTCGCGTCGGTCTGCGCCTGCACGGCGGCAGTAGACGGCGGCGTTGCGCGCGGCGGTGCGGTGCGCGGGCGCGTCTGCGCCGCGACGGCAACGGTCAACGCGCAGCAGACGACACATAGACGAATGAACTGTCGGGCGAGACTCATCGCGGCCTCCCGGTTCTGCGCTGACGCGCGTTGCGAGCGGGGGGCGTATTGTGGGCCGTCAGCGCGGCGGCTTTCGGGGGCGCGGGTGTCTGCGCCGCGGGCGGGTTGTCGCTCGGCGGCGGCGCTGGCGTCGGGTTGTCGTCCGTGCGCGGGACTTCGCCGAGTGCTTCGGCGACGATGCGATCAATGTCGGCGAAGACGCTGGTGATGACGAGGTGTATGCCGAGGTCGCGGTAGGTCACGCCGGGCTGGACTGGGCGCGGCAGGTTTTGGCGCGCGGCGTCCCACACGGTTTCGCGCCGCGGTTGCCCCGTGAACTCCACGTGCGCGTTCGGCACTTCATCGAACTTCAACTCGCGCGCCGTGACGCGCGCCGTGATCGCCAGATCGGCCTTGTCCGCGTCAACCTTCTGCGCGTTGCTCTGCGTGATGTTTGACTGCTCCGGCGTGGGCGTCGGGCGCGGCGCGGCGCGGCGTTGGGCCGAGGCGGCGGCACAGACGCTCAGCCCGCACAGCAGCAAGAGTGCGCAGCGGGCGACGACGCGCGGCTTAATCTCGTTCACTCCGCTCATAGACCTCATCAGGCGCGACCGGGGCGGGCGGCGACGGGCGCGCGTAAGTTTCATTCAGGGGGATGACGGGTAAAACTCAAAGGGGATTGGAATGGCCGCATGATAGCAGAAAAACGTGCGGGCGCAAGCTTGTCGTGTTGCCGCGCGGCTTACGACTGCGACGGCTCGTGGGGCACGTTGCGGGCGGGGAGCGGGCGGGCGGCGGAACTGTCGGCCGCGGGCGCGTAGACCGTGACGCGGTTGCGCCCCGCCTGCTTGGCGCGGTAGAGCGCCGTGTCGGCCAACTCGATCAACTCGATGGGGTCGCGCGCGTCCTGCGGGAACGAGGCGACGCCGATGCTGATCGTGATGTGGAAGTTGGGCGCTAACTCGGCGGACGTGCCGCGCCGGACGGCGGCGAACGTGTGGGCTTCGATGGTCGTGCGCACGCGCTCGGCGGCGACGAGGGCTTGCGCGAGATCGGCGTCCAGGAGGAACGCGGCGAACTCCTCGCCGCCGAAGCGCGCCGCCACGTCGCCCGCGCGCAGCGCACGCTTGATCAGCGCGCCCACATCTTCGAGCGTCTGGCTGCCGACTAGATGGCCGTAGGTGTCGTTCACCTGCTTGAAGTAATCCAAGTCCATCATCAGGACGCAGAAGGGTCGCCCCTCGGCCTCGGCCCTCCCCGCCTCGCGCCGCAGTTCCGAGAAGAAGGACTTGCTGGTGAGGAGGCCGGTCAGTTCGTCGTGCGCGAGCAGGCGGTAAATCTGCCGTTGGTATTCGTGGTCTTCGTCGTCGAGCAGCTCGAAGCGCAAGAGGTGCTCGCCGATGGTCACCTTGTCGCCGTCTTGCAGGGTCGCTTGGGTGACGGGGCGGCCGTTGAGGAGCGTGCCGTTGGTCGAGCCGAGATCGGTGATGCGATAGACGGGCTGCGGCGCGCCGCCGTCGTGCATGACGCTGATGCGCGCGTGCAGGCGCGAGGCGCGCGGGTCGTTGATGCGGATGTCGGCTTCGAGCGCGCGCCCCAGCGTGATCTCGCTGCGTTCGAGCGGGATGGGCGCGGCCAGCAACTCGCCGCGCAGGAAGACGAGCGCCGGCCGCCGCTCTTCGGTCGGTAGCGGCGTGTCTTCCGGCAGCGTCGTGCGTATGTCGTCAGTCATCGCTCGTGTGGGCGCGGGCCGGGCCATCTTAGCGTGCCGGCCGGAAAAGAAAAACCAAAATTGTCCGTTGTCCGTGGTCAGTTGTCCGTTGTGCTTGTTGCGCCATTTGCAGACTAAAGATAGACCGGCAACCGACAGGGCGAAGATAACGGACAACTGACCGCGGACGACGGACTATTGTCTGCTTGTCGCGCGTCGCGGCTTGCTTCTATAATTCGGGGCAGTAACCCAAGCGCAACGAGTCCGTGTCTGTTCTTTGGTCGTGCCAGGCGGGAGTTGTTTTGACGATGACGGAGAAGTCGGGAGTGCTGGAAGCGGAGTGCCCGTGGGCCCCGCGCAAGTTGTCGGTGGCGCGCGTGACGTGCGCGCGGCTGCCGACCGCGTATGGCGAGTTTCGGATCGGCGGCTACCGCTCGACCGACAGCGACGAGGAGTTCGTCGTCCTCTTCAAGGGCGAGATGGCGGCGGGCGTGCCCACCCTCGTGCGCATCCACTCGCAGTGTTTGACGGGCGACGTGTTCGGCTCGCTCAAGTGCGACTGCGGGCCGCAACTGCACCGCGCGCTGGAACTGATCGAGCAGGCGGGGCGCGGCGCTATCGTCTATCAACTGCAAGAGGGGCGCGGCATCGGCATCATCAACAAGATTCGCGCCTACGCCTTGCAGGACGAGGGTGCGGACACCGTGGAGGCGAACGAGCGGCTGGGCTTCGCCGTTGACCTGCGTGAGTACCGGCAGTGCGCCGAGATACTGTTCGACCTGGGGCTGTGCAAGGTGCGCGTCATGTCGAATAACCCGCTGAAGCTGCGGGCGCTCGAAGAGGCGGGGCTGCAAGTGGTCGAGCGCGTAGCCCTAGAGGTCGAGCACTCGGACGCCGCGCTCCACTACCTGCGCACCAAGAAGCAGAAACTCGGCCACCTGCTCGACATGATCGAGTGACTGGCCTTTGCGCCCGTTCAGCCGCGCCCGGATTGTTGCCGTCCCGCGCGCGGCATCAGCATCCGAAAATTCCCGCGCGCGCATTCAAAAATTTGGATAGCCCTGTATCCAAATTTTTGAAGAAGCCGGGGGTTGCGCCCGCATAAATACCTTGCTAGTTGCATATTTTCACCCTCCCGTCCAAGCTCGTATCCCACCGCCGCTTGGAATAATACTTGCAGCAAAAGATTAACGAAGATTTACGGCCCTGTCCGGCGCACAGTAACACTGTCTCAACTTAAGCGTTCGGTTGATTCTGCGCAGCGTTCACAAGGTCAAAAAAACTTAAGCTGACCACCCGCCGCCCGGCCCGACGCGCAGGGCGGCACACCAACCCGGAGTCCAAATATGAAGAAGAAAAATTGCTGGCAAGCGTTAGCGGTTGCGTTCTGCCTGTTCTGCGCGGTGTCGGCCGCGCGGGCGCAGGAGGCAACGGGCAAAATTCTGGGCACGGTCACCGACCAGCAGGGGGCGGTCGTCCCCGGCGCGAAGGTCACCGTCACCAACACGAGCACCCAGACGACGCAGATCACGCGCGACACGATGACGGGCGAGGACGGCTCTTACCAGATCGTCTCGCTGCCCATCGGCAACTACCGCGTGACGATTGAGCGTCAGGGCTTCAAGCGGTTCGTCACCGAAGACAACAAGCTCCAGATCAACCAGTCGCTCAAGATTGACGCCACGCTCGAAGCGGGCGCGCCGAACGAGACGGTCGAAGTCTCGTCGGCCGCGTCGGGCGTCGAGACGGTCAACCCGACGCTGGGGCAGTCCGTCACCAGCCGGCCCATCGTCAATCTGCCGCTGAACGGGCGCAACGTGTTGCAGTTGGCGCTGCTTCAGCCCGGCGTGACGGAGGACAATCCGTCCGACACCGGCGCGGGCACGTTCAACATCGCGGGCAACCGCGCCGACTCCGTGACGTTCCTCTTGGACGGCGGCGTCAACAACAACCTGCTGTCGAACCGCATCGTCTTCAACCCGAACCCGGACACGGTCGCCGAGTTCCGCCTGCTCACCAGCAACTACACGGCCGAGTACGGGCGCAACGCCGGCGGCATCATCAGCGTCGTGACCAAGTCGGGCACGAACGATTTGCAGTTCTCGCTGTTCGAGTTCCTGCGCAACGACAAGCTGAACGCCAACAAGTTCTTCAACAACCGCGATAATCTGCCGCGCGAGATTCTGAAGCGCAACCAGTTCGGCGGCACCGTCGGCGGCCCCATCGTCCTGCCGCACTTCGGCGAGGGCGGGCCGACGACCAAGAGCTTCCGCGACAAGGCGTTCTTCTTCGTCAGCTACCAGGGGCAGCGGCAGGTGCAGACGCAGACGACCGCCTCCGTGACCGTCTTCACGCCGGCCGAGTTGCGCGGCGACTTCTCGCGCTCCAACGGCGGGTCGCCCGATCCGGGCGTCGTCGCCTTCCTTAATGCGAACCCGCAGTTCCAGCCCAACGCGGCGCTGCGCGCCCAAGGCATCATCGATCCTTCGCGCATCAACACCATCGCGCAACGCTACATCGCCGCCGGGTTGCTCCCGACTTCGCCCAGTGGCACGCTCAAGTCGCAAGGCTCGTCGGTCAACGACTTCGACGAGTTGACCTTGAAGTTCGACTTCAACGTGCGCAAGGACGACAAGTTCGCCGTCACGCTGGGCCGCTTCAACAACCCGACGATCCTGCCCTTCAGCGGAGTCAACACGCCGGGCTTCCCGGTCGCGACCAGTTCCATCCGCCACTTCGCCAACTTCGCTTACACCACCGTCTTCTCGCCGCGCGTGCTCAACGATCTGCGCATCACATTGCAGCGCGACAACCAGACGCAGGCCGTGCCGCAGCGCAAGCTGCCGACCGCCGCCGAACTCGGCATCGCGATCACGCCGGACAATCCGACGGGGCCACCGCGTTTGGGCTTCGACAGCGGCATGACTATCGGCTTCAGCCCGCAAGGGCCGACGAGTCTCATCAACAATACCTTCAACTATCTCGACACCCTCTCGTGGATCAAGGGCAAGCACTCGATGAAGTTCGGCGGCAGCTACTCCGCCTACCAGAACAACACGGTGTTTGATTTCTTTGTCAACGGCGAGTTCGACTTCTTTGGCTCGGCCACAGGCAACGACCGCGCGGACTTTCTGCTCGGCGCGCCCGACGAATACTTCCAGTTCGGCGAAGCGCCGTCCGACATCCGCACGCGCTCGGTCTATTTCTTCGGGCAGGACGAGTGGCGCTTCCGCAAGAACCTGACCATCACTTACGGCTTGCGCTGGGAGTACAACCAGCCGAAGTACGACACACGCGGGCGCTCCTTCTCCATCGTGGCGGGGCAGCGCTCGACGCGCTTCCCGAACGCGCCGCTCGGACTGCTCTTCCCCGGCGACAAGGGCGCACCCAAGGGATCGAACTTCTCCGACTTTAACGACTTCGCCCCGCGCCTCGGCTTCGCCTGGGATCCCTTCAACAAGGGCACGACCAGCATCCGCGGCGGCTTCGGCGTCTTCTACGACATCCTGAAGGGCGAGGACAACCTACAGTTCAACGGACAGGCCCCGTTCTTCGGCTTCGTGGACGTTGGGCTTGACCGTTCGGTGGGGCCGGACCCGTTCGCGAACCCGCTCGGCAACGCTGGGCAGCCGAACCCGTTCCCGTCCCGGCCGCCGGCTCAGAACATCAACTTCGGCGACGCCGGCTTCCTGCCCTTCGGCGGCGGCGGCGTGTTCTTCGTCGATCCGCACCTGCGCACGCCCTACAACTATCAGTACAACCTGAGCCTGCAACACGAGATCGCCAAGAACCTGATCGGCGAGGCGAGCTACGTGGGCAGCACGTCGCACAAGCTGACGCTCTTGACGGATCGCAACCCGTTCGTGCTCGGCACGCTGCATCGTGTGCTGAACACGCAGCCGACCAACGACGACTTCTCGTTCAGCTACATAGACGAGTTCCGCAACGTCGGCCACGCCAACTACAACAGCATGCAGTTGAGCTTGCAGAGGCCGGTCTCGGAGACGGGCATCTTCGGGCGCACCTACTTCACCATCGGCTACACCTGGTCGCACTCGCTCGACAACGGCTCAGGCTTCCGCAACCGCAACAGCCGCGTGCCGGCGTACAATTTCGATCAGTTCTACGCCAGCTCCGACTTCGACATCCGGCATCGCTTCACCGCCAGCGGCGGCTGGGACTTGCCGTTTGATCGGATGTGGGACTCCGGGCCGCACCGCCTGACGCAAGGGTGGAGCCTCTACCCCATCTTCACCTGGCGCACGGGCTTCCCGCTCGACGTGCTCGCGGGCTTTAGCCGCGCGCGCAGCCGGCCGGGGCCGTCCGGCGTGGGCGATTCGGAACTGGTGCGCGCGAACCTCGTCGGCGGCACACTAACCATCCTCGACCCGCGCGCGCCCGGCAACCGTTATTTCAACGCAAGCAACTTCACGACCGCCGGGCTTGGCGGCGCGACCTGCACGGCGTGCGCGACCAACCCGGCGATCCGTACCTACGGCTCGTTCGGCCGCAACGCCTTGCGCGGCCCGCATCGCAGCAACCTAGACCTGGCGATCAGCAAGCTGACGCCGCTCACGGGCGAGCGGCTGAAGATGGAGTTCCGCGCCGAGTTCTTCAACATCCTGAACTCTGTGCAGTTCCGTGATCCGAGCACCAACATCACGAGCAGATTGTTCGGGCAGGTCTCGGACACTTTCGATCCGCGCATCATCCAGTTCGCGGTGAAGTTCGTCTACTAACGCGGCGCGGCGGCGGGCCGAGCGGCCCGCCGCCCGTCACCCTGTTTAGGGCCGGAGGGTTTTATCTCCGGCCCTTTTTTTGAGCACCGCGCGAGTGGTGCTAGAATCCCCGGCGTCCCCCCTGATTTCTTCCAGCCCTCGCGAGCCACCGGCAGGTGCGCCTCCGACCGCGCGCCGCGCAAGGAGACAGAGCATGTGGACAACGATCCGCCGCGCCGCCCGCGCGGCACACGACACCGCTCCCGCCGCCGGCCGCGGGTTAAGACCCGCACCGGCGCTCTCCTTCTTCCTGCTGCTCGCGCTCGCCGTCGGCGGCGCGGCCCAACAACCCGGCATACACACTCTCTACGGCGATCTCAAAGTTGACGACAGCAAGGCGGGCGGGCTAACGCCCATGAGTTTTCAACTTCTCCTCATCGAGCGCCGGGGCGGCATCGTCGGTCGCCAGACCGTGGCCAGGAACAGCCGCTACCGCTTCGAGGACTTGCGCCCCGGCGAGTACGACATCGTTGTGCTGATGGAGAACACGGAGGTGGCGCGCGTGCGGGCCTCCGTCTACGGCTCGGTGCGCACGGACGTGCGCCAGGACATCCTGCTCGAATGGAAGCCGACGATGGCGAGCAGGCAGCCCGACAAGGCGGGCGTCGTCGCCGTCGCGGAGCACTACGAGCGTGCGGCCGAGAACGAGCGCCTGTTCGAGAAGGCGGAAGAGGCCGTCAAGCGCAAGCAGTACGCCCCGGCCGCCGCGCTCCTGCGCCAACTCGTCGCCGCCGACCCGAAAGACTTCGAGGCGTGGACTGAGTTGGGCACGGTCGCCTTCATCCAGCAGAGTTTTACCGAGGCGGAGGACGCCTACCAGCGCGCGCTTCAAGCCCGCCCAACTTTTAGTCTCGCGCTGCTCGACCTGGGCAAGCTCCGCATGGCACAGAAGAATTACCAGGGCGCGATAGAAGCCCTCGGCCGCGCTGTCGCCGCCCAACCCAAATCGGCCGACGCCAACCACTTCCTCGGCGAGGCATACCTGAGCCAGGTGCTCCGCGAGATCAGGCAAGGCTCACAGAACATCGCCGCCCTGAACGCGTCGGCGCAGGCCGCGGTCAACTACCTCAACGCCGCGCTGCAAATCGATCCCGTCGGCAAGGCGGAAGTCCACCTGCGCCTCGCCGACATCTACAACGCGCTGAACATGAAGAAAGAGGCCGTCGCCGAGTGCGAAAAGTTCCTCGCCCAAAAGCCCGACTACCCCGACCGCAAAAAGATCGAGCAGTTCATCGCCGCGAACAAAAAACAGTAGGCAACAGGGAATCAAGCGAGCCGCCGGAGGCGGCGGCAGAATGTAGCCCACGGCGCGCGCCGTGGGCTACATTCTGCCGCCCGCTGGCGCGGGCTGTGTTGACTGCCTACCGCCTACTGCCTACTGCCTACTGCCTTATGCTAGACTCGCCCGCGTGAGTGAGCGCATCTACCGCGACCCCGTCCACAACATCATCCGCCTGCGCACGGACACGCGCGAGGGGCGCTTGATGATCGAGCTGATCGACGCGCCGGAATTCCAGCGCCTGCGCCGCATCAAGCAACTTGGTCTCGCGCTCTACACCTACCAGGGCGCGGAGCACTCGCGCTTCACGCACAGCTTAGGCGTGCTGCACCTGATCACGCGCGTGCTCGACCGCCTCGGCGAGCAGTATCGGATCGCGGACGAGGATCGCGCCGCCGCCCGCGCCGCCGCGCTCTTGCACGACATCGGGCACGGCTCTTTCTCGCACGTGATGGAGAAGGTCTTGGGCTTCCACCACGAGCAGTGGACGGCGCTCGCCGTGCGCGCCCAAGGGACGGAGATCAACCGCGTGCTGCGGGCCTTCGCGCCGCGCCTGCCGGAGCGCGTCGCCGAGATCATCGAAGGGCGCTTCCAGCCCGCGTGGCTCGCGCAACTCGTCTCGTCGCAGTTGGACGTTGACCGCATGGACTACCTGCTGCGCGATAGCTTGATGACCGGCGCGAAGTACGGCATCTACGATCTGGAATGGATCATCAACGCGCTCGCCGTGGATGAGGAGAACGACCGCATCTACGTCGCGGCGCGCGGCCTCTACGCCGTCGAAGAGTACTTGCAGGCGCGCTACTACATGTTCCGGCAGGTCTATTTCCACCGCACGCTGCGCTCGGCCGAAGCCGTCCTGCGCTCGACCTTAAGCCGCGCCCTCGAACTCGTCGCCGCGGGCCGCGAAGTGTGGTGCGCGCAAGGCTCTGCGTTCGCCAAGATGCTGCACCGCGAGCCGCTCGCCGTCGGCGATCACCTGGAGATGGACGACTCCGACGTGCTCTTTCACCTCAAGCAGTGGCGGCGCGCGGGCGACGCGACCTTGCGCGACCTGAGCACGCGCTTCATCGGCCGCCGCCTCTTCAAGGCGATTGACCTGGACATGCCGGAGGACGAGCGCGCCGACTTTCTCGCCGCCGCCCGCACGGTCGTCGCGCGCGCCGGCTTCGCGCCCGAATACTATTTCATCGAGGATCACGCGGGCGACGTGCCCTACTACAACTACTACCGCGCCGCCGCCGAGCCGAAGGCGCGCATCTACGTCGAGGACGGCTACGCCCGCCCGCGCATACGCGAGATCAGCGAGGTGAGCGACGCCGTGCGCGGGCTGCAACGCTACGAGCTACACCGCGTCTGCTTCCCGCCCGAAGTCAAAGACGAAATCTACGCGCTCTACCACGCCGCCGCGCCGGCCGCGCAAGTTGCTGGCGACTAGATGATCAACCGCGCGCCGCGATTACTGTTCTGCACGTTGTTGCTTCTGTGCTGCGCGCCCGCGGCCGGCGCGCGCCCGGCGCAGGTCGCGCTCCTTGATCTCGGCGAGACCGAGACGGCGGCGCGCGTGGCCGACGAGTTGGCGCAGGCGTTCGCCCGGCAGACGGATTTCGCCGTCGTCAACCGCGCGCAGGCCCGCGCGGCGGCGCGCGGTCTCGGTCACGACGGCGGCGCGCTCAACCTGTCGCTCGCGGAGGCGCGCGACCTCGGCGCGGCCGTCGGCTGCGACTTCCTCGTCGCGGGCGACGCCCAGACCCTGCGCCGCTCCGCCTTCGACCGCGCCGACTACTTCGAGTCTTACGTTTCGCTCTTCTTCGTCAGCGCGCGCACGGGCCGGCTCTTATTGTGGGAGCAGCCGAGCGCCGAGGCCGCGACCGCCGCCGAAGCAGAGAGCGCGTTGCGCGCGGAACTTGCGCGGCGGGCCGGGCGTTACGTCGAGTTGTTGCGCCAGCGCCGCGACGCCGAGCGCGACGAAAAACTGCTGGCCGTCACGCGCGACACGCCGGTCATCGCCGAAGTGCCGGAGGCGGACAGCCCAGAGGCGGCACACCTGCGCGCGCCGCGCCCCTACCGCCGTCTGCAACCGGCTTACCCGCCGACGGCCGCGCGCATGTCGGCGGAGGCGACGGTTGACGTGTTGGTCGAGATTGACGCGGGCGGGGAGGTCGGACAGATCGAGGTCGTGCGCTGGGCCGGCTACGGGCTGAACGAGGCGGTCGTCGCAACCGTGCGGCAGATGCACTTCTTCCCCGCCCTGCGCGACGGCACGCCCGTGCCCGTGCGCGCGCTCCTGCGCTACAACTTCCGCAAGCCGGCGCAGGCGGGCAAAGGAGATTAACCACAAAGGAGAAGTAGGCAGTAGGCGGTAGGCGGTAGGCAGTTAAAAACCGGATTTGTCTTCACTGCCTACTGCCTACCGCCTACTGCCTACTCTTACTCGTGTCTTTGTGGTTAATTCCCTCCGGCTGCGCATTAAAGACTGATGACCCTGAGCAGAGACCAGACCCGACAAGCTTACCGGCGCGTGCGCAGCTACGTCCGCGCCTTCGTCTGCTGCCTCGTGCTCGTCAACGCGCATAACGTCTCCGCACACGAGCCGGTGACCACGGCGACGAGCGCGGGCCGGCTCGCGGTCTTCGACGACGTGTGGGCGACTGTGCGCGCGCGTTATTACGATCCGGCGCTCGGCGGCGTTGACTGGCAGGCGTGGGGCGCTTCTCTGCGCCCGGCGGCGGCCGGGGCGCAGACGCAGGCCGAGTTGTACGCCGTCTTGCGCCGCCTCGTCGCGCCGCTGCACGACGCGCACACGCGCGTCTACGCGCCCGGCGAGTACGCCGACTGGCAGCGCCCGCGCTACCTGACGACGGGCGTCTCGCTCGGCGAGTCGGGGGGCGCGCTCGTCGTCGCGCGCGTCGAGCCTGACTCGGCGGCGGCGCGCGGCGGCGTGCGCGCGGGCGACGAGTTGCAGCGCGTTGACGGCGAGCCGGCGGCCGAGTTGTTCGCGCGCCGCAGCGCGGAGTTCACCGGCAGTTCGACCGCACGCGCCGCGCGCCGCGAAGCACTCGCGCGGCTACTCGACGGCCCCGCCGACACGCCCGTCGCGGTCGTCTTCGCCGACGAGCGCGGGCACACGAAGACTTTGCAACTCAAGCGCACGTGGGCCGTGCGCGCGCCCGCCTTCGGTTTCACACGCGCGGGCGCTTACGCCGTCGTCCGCTTCAATACGTTCACACCTGAGATCGCGCTCGCGCTGACGCGCGCCTTGCGCACAGACCTGCGCCGCACGCGCGGACTCGTCCTCGACCTGCGCGACAACGGCGGCGGCGACGCTGAAGCGATGACCGACATCGCCTCCGCCTTCCTGCCGGCGGGCACGAGCCTGGGCCGGTTTACGGATCGCGCCGGGCAGACCGACTCTGCGCCCGCGACGCGCGCGACGCTGCTGCTCGCGGCCGACGACGTGGCGAGCTTTCGCGGCCTCTTGATCGTGCTCGTCGGTGCGCGCACCGCCAGCGCGGCCGAAATCTTCGCCGCTGCCCTGCGCGCACGCGGGCGCGCGCGCCTCGTCGGCGACGCGACCTGCGGCTGCGTGCTCGGCGTCCGCCGCCGTCACACGCTGCCCGACGGCGGCGCGCTCGACCTCAGCGAACTCGACTACCGCACCGCCGCCGGCACACGCCTCGAAGGCGCGGGTCTCACGCCCGACGAGACGGTCACGCCCACGCGCGAAGACCTACGCACCGGCCGCGATCCGGCAATCACTCGCGCCCTCGCAATCCTGCACGTGCCCTGAACCAATCACGCCTGCTGCTGGGAGCGCGGGCGTCCCGCCCGCCCAGCGTGCTGCCAGCACGCTCACGAGGATTACTTTTCTTGCAAGCGTGAGTGAAAGCGTGGCCACTTATTCGCGCTCTCGCGCTCAAGGCGGGCGCGCGCGCCCGCGCTCCCAGCATTGAGTTGCCTTTTTTGATGACGCGCTTTCGCCTTTCCCTCTTTTACCTTTATATTGCCTGCATGCTGTACCTGTCGCAGATGTTGGGCCGCCCTTTGCGCGACGTGGAGGGCGAGCGCGTCGCGGCGATCAAGGATGTCATCGTGCGGCTGGGCGAAGACCACCCGCCGGTGACGGGCCTCGTCGCGCGCTACGGGCGGCGCGACTTCTACCTGCCGCGCGCGCGCATCGCCAGGATGTCCGAGCAGGGCGCGCAACTCATCTCCGACACGCTCGACCTGCGCCCGTTCGCGCGGCGCGACGGCGAGGTCATGCTCGCGCGCGACGTGCTCGACAAACAGTTGATCGACGTGGACGGCAAGCGCGTCGTGCGCGTCAACGACGTGCAACTCATCCCCGTCAACGGCGAGTGGCGTGTGACGGGCGCGGACGTGAGCTTGCAGGGGCTGTGGCGCAGGCTCGCGCCCGCCGGGTTCGTCGGCAGCGGTCGCCCCGTCGAAGTGATCGACTGGGCGGACGTGGGCTACCTGGCGACCGACGCCGCGACGGTGCGGCTGAAATCCTCGCGCGACAAGCTGGCGCGGCTGCACCCGGTCGAGATCGCGCGGCTCGCCGAGTCGCTCTCCATTCATCAGGGCGCGGAGGTCGTCGCGGCTTTGGACGACGAGACGGCGGCGGAGACGCTGGAAGAGATGCCGGAGGAGAGCCAGGCGCGCATCATCGGCGACATGGACGAGGAGCGCGCGGCGGACATCCTCGAATGGATGTCGCCCGACGAGGCGGCGGACGTGCTCGGCGACCTGCCCGAAGAGAAGGCCGAAGACCTCCTGAACCGCATGGAGGGCGAGGAGCAGGCGGACGTGGCCGAACTCCTGCCTTACGAAGACGACACGGCCGGCGGCTTGATGACCACCGAGTTCGTCACGCTCCCCAAAAATCTGACCGTCGGCGAGGCCCTCGCCCGCCTGCGCGAGATGGCCGAGACGCCGAACATGATCTACTACCTCTACGTCGTCGAACAGGAAGGCTCCTGGAAGCTGAACGGCGTCATCGCGCTGCGCAGCCTGATCCTCTCTGATCCGTCTGCGCCGCTCGCCGAGGTCATGCGCGAAGAGTTCCAGCACGCGCACCCGGACGACTCGGCCCAAGAGGTTGCGCAGAAGATCGCGGAATACAACCTGCTCGCCCTGCCCGTCGTGGACGACGAAGGCGACATCGCCGGCATCGTCACCGTAGACGACGCGATGGAGTTACTATTGCCGAAAGGCTGGCGGCAGAGACTGCCGCGTCTGTTCGGGTGAACGACGGCAGATAGTTCGTTTACACTGTGCTTACCATGCGAGGTGATGCAATGAATTTTACGGTAGAGTGTGAACGCGAGACAGACGGACGTTGGCTGGCTGAAGTGATCGAACTGCCGGGTGTGCTGGCCTACGGCCAAACGCCGGCCGAGGCCGCGGCCAAAGCTCAGGCCCTCGCGCTGCGCGTAGTCGCCGACCGGCTCGAACACGGCGAAGCCACGCACGATCTTGTCACCATCTCGTTCGAGGCCGCATGAGCCAGTGGTCTGCGGCGAAGGCAAAGCGCGTGCTCGCGGCGCTGCTTCGGATCGGCTGGAGTATTAAGCGCGAGGCGGGTTCGCATAAAATTTTGGCCCGCACAGGCTGGTCTGACGTTGTCTTTGCCTTTCACGATCAGGACGAGATCGGCCCGAAGATGCTGGCGCGCATCGCGAAGCACACCGGGCTGAAGCCGGAAGACCTGTGAGCGTTGCTGCTCAAGATTGAACCGGCAGAAGTATTCTTGGTTTAGTTGCAAATTACTCATGCTCGACGGAGACCCAAGCCGGTGGCGCAGACGGGCGCAGATGTGCGGGAGCGGGGGCAGCGTCTGTGGCGGCGCGGGGCGCGGCGTGTGCGGCGCACGGTCGTGCAGCGGCGGGGCCTCCTCGCGTACCTCGCCATCATCGGCCCCGGCATGGTCGCGGCGAACGCGGGTAATGACGCGGGCGGCATCGCCACTTACGCGAAGGCGGGCGCGGAGTACGGCTACGCGCTGCTCTGGACGTTCATCCCGATCACGATCAGCCTGGCGCTCGTGCAGGAGATGTGCGCGCGCATGGGCGTGGCGACGGGTAAGGGGCTGGCCGATCTGATCCGCGAGCAGTTCGGCGTGCGCTGGACGATGCTGGTGATGCTCGCGCTCCTCGTCGCCAACGGCGGCGTGACCGTCTCGGAGTTCGTCGGCATCGCGGCCGCGAGCGAATTATTCGGTATCTCGAAGTACATCACCGTGCCCATCGCCGGCCTGCTCGTCTGGTGGCTCGTCGTCAAGGGTTCTTACCGGCGGGTCGAGCGCGTCTTTCTCGTCATGTCGCTCGTCTTTCTCGGTTACATCGTGTCGGCGTTCCTCGCCCGCCCTCAGTGGGGCGCGGTCGCGCGCGGGCTGGTGCGCCCGACGTTCGGCTTCGACGCGCGCTACCTCTTCATGGTCATGGCGCTCATCGGCACGACCATCTCGCCCTACATGCAGGTCTTCGTGCAGTCGTCCGTCGTCGAGAAGGGCGTGACCGAAGAGGAGTTGCCGCTCACGCGGCTCGACGTGTGGACGGGAACGCTGTTTGCGATCTCCGTCGCGTTCTTCATCGTCGTCTCGACGGCGGCAACGCTGCACGCGCGCGGCTTCGCGGGCGAGCTTGAGTCGGCGGCCGAGGCGGCGCGGGCGCTCGCGCCGCTCGCGGGCAATTACGCGCGGCTGCTGTTCGGCGTCGGCGTCTTCGGCGCGTCCATGCTCGCGGCGGGCGTGCTGCCGCTGGCGACCGCCTACTCGATTAGCGAGGCGCTGGGGTTCGAGAAGGGCGTGTCGCGCAGCTTCCGGGAAGCGCCGATCTTTCTGGGCATCTTCACGTTCCTCATCGCGGTCGGCGCTTTTATCGCGCTCCTGCCGAATCTGCCGCTCTTCCGCGTGCTGGTCGTCACGCAGTTCATCAACGGGCTGCTGCTGCCCGTCCTGCTCGTCGCCATCACGCGCCTGGCGGGCGACCGCAGGCTGATGGGCGCGCACGCCAACGGCCCGCTGTACAAATTGGTCGCGTGGCTGACCGTGTTCATCCTCTCGCTGCTGTCGCTGCTGCTGGTCGTAGCGTCGTTCTTCGGTGGGGCCGCCTGAGATGATCAAACGCAGACAACTCCTCGTCCCGCTCGTGGCGACCGCCGCGTGCGCCCTCCTGCTCTACGTGCTCGCCGCCTTCGCGCCGCAGGCGCTCAGCGCGCACCAGATGTTCGCGCTCCCGGCCGACGAAGCGCCCACCGCGTACCTGCGCGTGCTCCTCGTCGTGCAGCTCGCGCTGTGGTTCAGCCTGATGATCCTCGTCGTGCGGGTCGTGGGGCTGTTCATCTTCGGCTTCGTCTTCCGTTTGCGCAAGGGGCAGGAAGCGCCGCGCCTCATCCGCGACATCTTCGCCATCATCGCCTATGTCCTCATCGTCGCCTCGCTGCTGAAACACTACTTCGATCTCTCGCTCGGCGCGCTCCTGTCCGGATCGGCCCTCCTCGGCGTCATCCTCGGTCTCGCCTTGCAGGACACGCTTGGCAACCTGTTCGCCGGCATCTCGCTGCACGCCGACAAGCCCTTCGAGGTCGGCGACGTGATCAAGGTCGGGCAGTGGACGGGCGTGGTCGAGAGCGTGACGTGGCGCGCGGCCAAGATCAGGACGTTCACCAATCATCTGGTGCTCATCAGCAACAGCCAGATCGCGAAAGAGTTCGTCGAGGTCTGCCCGCGCGAGAACGCGAACGCGCGCATCGTCTTCTTCAACGCGCTCTACACGGACTCGCCCGCCAAGGTCATCCACATCGTCCGCGAGGCGGTGCGCGAGGCGGAGAACGTCAACCGCGACCTCACGCCGGTCGTGCGCATACGCGATCTGGGCGCGAGCGGCGTGGACTACGAGGTCAAGTACTGGCTCGAAGACTACGCGCGCCACAACGACACGGACGCGCTCGTGCGCCAGCGCATCTGGTACGCCTTCCGCCGCGCCGGGCTGAATTTCGCCTACCCGACGCAGACCCTCTTCGTCGAGCGGCCGAAGCCGCCCCGCACCACCGGCGTTGACAGCCTGGCCGAACGACTCGCGGCCGTGGACATCTTCTCGCCCCTCAGCACGGAAGAACTCGCGCGGCTCGCCGCCGCCGCCGTGAGCCACGTCTACGCGCCGGGCGAGGCGATCATCCGCGCGGGCGACGCCGCCGACTCCATGTTCGTCGTCCACCACGGGCGCGTCGAAGTCCGCCTCGCCGACAACGGCCAGCAGGCGCGCACCGTCGCCTCGCTCTGCGAGGGCAACTTCTTCGGCGAGATGGCGCTCTTTACGGGCGAGCCGCGCACGGCGAGCGTCGTCGCCGTCGAGGAGACAGAGGTGGTCGAGATAGGACATCAGGCCATGAAGCACCTGTTCCAGACCAACCCGGAGTTGGTCGAGTCGCTCAGCCACATCATTGCCGAGCGCCGGGCAGCCTTGGCCGCATCCGCTGCCGACCGCTCGGTCGAAGAGGAATCGCAGGGGCTGATCTCCTCCATCCGGCGCTTCTTCGGTTTGGGTTAGACCTCGCCGGCATTTCCCCATTTCCCTAAATTTAGAATAAAGAATAGTTTAGCGGAGCACTTTGGGGAGTTGACAAAAATCCACTCAGATATTATTATTCAGGCACGCTCAGCCACCAGAAGCAGGTCGCCACATGGCCCCTCCGAGGCGGCGTGAGCGTCCGACAAAAACCTTTTTGTTGAGAGGAGGAACTTCAATCATGTCCATCACCCGTTACGATCCGTTCCGCGAATTGCGGCTGCTGCAAGACGAAGTCAACCGCCTGTTCTCTTCCAACCTGTCTCGCTCCTTCGACGACGAGGGGCTGGCGCGCGGCGCTTGGGCCCCGTCCGTGGACATCTTCGAGAACAAGGATCAGATCGTGCTCGAAGCCGAGTTGCCGGGCATGAACCGCGAGGACTTCGAGTTGACCGTCGAGAACAACGTGCTCACGTTGCGCGGCGAGCGGCGCTTCGAGAAGAAGGACGAGGCGGACAACTACCACCGCGTCGAGCGCGCCTACGGCGCATTCACGCGCTCGTTCACGCTGCCGCAGACCGTCTCGCCGGAGAACGCGACCGCCGAGTACAAGAACGGCGTGCTCCGCGTCACGCTCCAGAAGCGCGAAGAGGTCAAGGCCCGCCGCATCGAGATCGGCGGCGAGAGCGCGCAGACCGCGCCCAAGACCATCGAGGCAAAGGCCGAAGCGAGCGGCGCGACCGACACGAAGAAGAAGACGGCGTCGGGCGGTCGCTAAAATCCGGGGTGTTAGATGCTAGATGCCGGATGTCAGTCAGAGCTAGCATCTGACATCTGACATCCGGCATCAATTTTTGAGTTATGCGTTTAGAACGTTTCACTTTGCGGGGGCAGGAGGCGATTCAGTCCGCCATCGAGCTGGCCGAGCGCAACCAGCACCAACAGGTTGAGCCGGAGCACCTGCTCGTGGCGCTTTTGGAGCAGCCCGAAGGGATCGTGCGCCCGCTCCTGGGCAAGCTGGGCGCGAACCTGCAAGTCGTCTTAAACGACGCGCAGGCCGCCATCGGCCGGCTGCCCAAGGTGCAGGGCGGGCAGCAGTATTTCAGCCCGCGTACCAGCCAACTCTTCACCGCCGCGCAGAAGCAGGCCGAGGCGATGCAGGACGAGTTCATCTCGACCGAGCACCTGCTCTTGGGCCTCGTTGACGAGAAGGACGGCGCGGCCGGGCGCATCCTGCGCCAGCACGGCGTGAACCGCGACGACTTGCAGAAGGTCATTGACGAGATGCGCGGCGGCTCGCGCATCACCGACCAGAACGCCGAGCAGAACTATCAGGCGCTCTCCAAGTACGCGAAAGACCTGACCGACCTCGCCCGCCAGGGCAAGCTCGATCCCGTCATCGGCCGCGACGACGAGATTCGCCGCACAATTCAGGTGCTCTCGCGGCGCACGAAGAACAACCCCGTGCTCATCGGCGAGCCGGGCGTCGGCAAGACCGCCATCGTCGAGGGCTTGGCGCAGCGCATCGTGTCGGGCGACGTGCCGGAGACCTTGCGCAACAAGCGGCTCGTAGGGCTAGACCTCGGCTCGATGCTCGCGGGCGCGAAGTATCGGGGCGAATTTGAGGATCGCCTGAAGTCGGTCTTGAAGGAGATCGAGAACGCCAAGGGGCAGATCATCCTCTTCATTGACGAGCTGCACACGCTCGTGGGCGCGGGCGCGGCCGAGGGCGCGATTGACGCGTCGAACATGCTGAAGCCGGCACTCGCCCGCGGCGAGTTGCGCTGCGTCGGCGCGACGACGCTCAACGAGTACAAGAAGCACATCGAGAAGGACGCGGCGCTCGAACGGCGCTTCCAGCAGGTTTACGTGGGCGAGCCGACGGTCGAAGACACCATCGCCATCCTGCGCGGGCTGAAGGAGCGCTACGAGGTGCACCACGGCGTCCGCATCAAGGACTCGGCCATCGTCGCCGCCGCGACCCTGTCGAACCGCTACATCACGGATCGCTTCCTGCCCGACAAGGCGATTGACCTGATCGACGAGTCCGCGTCGCGGCTGCGCATCGAAATAGACTCGCTGCCGGTGGAGATCGATCAACTCGAACGCGAGATCACGCAGTTGGAGATCGAGCGGCAGGCTTTGCAACGCGAGACGGACGAGCGCAGCAAGGCGCGGCTGCACGAGATCGAAGTGAAGGCCGCAGACCTGCGCGAGCGCGCGTCGGGCATGAAGGCGAAGTGGCGTTCCGAGAAGGAGATCATCGAGCGCATCCGCAAGGTCAAGGAAGAGATCGAGCAGATCAAGATTCAGGCCGAGCAGTTCGAGCGCGCGGGCGACTTCGGCAAGGTCGCCGAGTTGCGCTACGGCAAGCTGGTCGAGTTGCAGAAGGCGCTGGACGCGGATCAGCAGAAGCTCGCCGCGGCGCAGGCCGAGGGCGTTTTCCTCAAGGAAGAGGTGGACGAAGAGGACGTGGCGCAGGTCGTCGCCAAGTGGACGGGCATCCCGGTCTCGAAGATGCTCGAAGGCGAGATGCAGAAGCTGGTGACGATGGAGCAGCGCCTGGGCGAGCGCGTCATCGGGCAGGACGAGGCGCTGACGGCCGTTGCGAACGCAGTCCGCCGCGCGCGCGCGGGGCTGCAAGACCCGCACCGGCCCATCGGCTCGTTCATCTTCCTCGGCCCGACGGGCGTCGGCAAGACCGAGACGGCGCGCGCGCTGGCCGAGTTCCTGTTCGACGACGAGCGCGCGATGGTGCGGCTCGACATGAGCGAATACATGGAGAAGCATGCGGTCGCGCGCATGATCGGTGCGCCGCCGGGTTATATCGGCTACGAGGAAGGCGGGCAGTTGACCGAGGCCGTGCGCCGCCGCCCCTACTCGGTCATCCTCTTCGACGAGATCGAGAAGGCGCATCAGGACGTGTTCAACGTGCTGCTGCAAATCCTCGACGACGGGCGGCTGACCGACTCGAAGGGGCGCACGGTGGATTTCAAGAACACCGTGCTGATTATGACCTCGAATCTTGGGAGCCGTGAGATACAGGCCGTGTCGGACGACGAGAAGCAGGTGCGCGCGGCCGTGCTCGAAGTGCTCCACGAGCACTTCAAGCCGGAGTTCCTGAACCGGATTGACGACATAGTCATCTTCCACCAGTTGTCGCGCGAACAGATCACGCAGATCATAGACGTGCAGCTTGCGCGCCTGCGCCAGATGCTCGCGGAGCGCAACATCACGCTCACGCTCGACGACTCGGCGCGCGCCCTGCTCGCCCGCGAGGGCTACGATCCGCTCTACGGCGCGCGGCCGCTGAAGCGCGCGATCCAGACGCTCATTCAGAACCCGCTCGCCGTCAAACTGCTGCGCGGCGAGGTGCTGCCCGGCCAGACCGTGCGCGTCTCGGCCGACGGCGACGAGATGACGTTCAACGCCGACGGCGCGACCGCGGCGGCGGCATAAAGAAAAAGGATGAGGGCCGAGGGATGAAGGATGAATAATAACCACGCAAGCCGGGTGGTCGCTCCTTCATCCCTCATCCCTCCGCCCTCATCCCTTCGGAGGTTGTGATGGCACAACGTTGGGACGATTGGCGCGATTACGTGGCGTTGCAGGAACGCATGAACAAGTTGTTCGCGGACGCGGCGCGGCGGCAGCAGGGGCCGCAGGCCGCGGCTGGCCGCGACGACCAGCTTGAGCACGCCGACTGGACGCCGGCCGCGGACGTGTACGAGACCGAGCGCGAGTACGTTGTCGAGCTTGATCTGCCGGGCATCGAGCGCGCGGGGCTTGAGGTCAGCGTGAACGACAACATGCTGGCGGTGCGCGGCGAGCGGCCCGCGCCGCAGGACGTGGCGGCGCGGCGCAGTCCGAACCGGCCGTTCGGCCGCTTCTTGAGTAAGTTCGGGCCGCTGCCGCAGAATGTTGATCAGAAAGCAATCGCGGCCGAGTACAAGGACGGCGTGCTGCGCCTGCGTCTGCCCAAGCGCGCCGAGCCGAAGAAGGGGCGGATCAAGATTAACGTTTCGTAAATCATGAATCGTAAATCGTGAATAGATAACAAGCCTTTTCTCTATTCACGATTCACGGCTTTTCATCATGGTATCTTTTCGGAGGGGGAAGCGTAAGACGGGTATGGCTGAGAATAATGCGGCCGAGGCGGCGCGTGAGCGGCGCGAGGAGGACGCGCCGGCCGAAGGCGTGCGCGTCCGCGACCGGCGGCGCGTGAGTCTGGACGAATCGGGGGAAGGCGTGCAGGTGCAGGAGGGTGAAGCGCCGAGCCTGCGCCCGACGGTGGTGGAAGAGTTGGAAGCGCGCACGCGCGCGGCCGAGCAGAAGGCGCTGGACGTGCAGGCGCGGTTCGAGCAGGTGCGCGCGCAGTTGCAGCGCGAAACAGACGAGACGCGCCAGCGCCTGAACCGCGCGGCCGACGAGCGCGCGGGCCGCGCGAAGGCCGAGTTCGTCGCCTCGCTCCTGCCCGTGCTCGACAACCTGCAACGCGCCGTCGAAGCGGCCGAGCAGGGCGGCACGATGGAGACGCTGCTCGACGGCCTGCGCGGCACAATCGGCGGCTTCGAGCAGGCGCTCGCGGCGGCCGGCGCAGAGCCGGTGAGCGCGGTCGGCGCACAGTTCGATCCCGAACAGCACGAGGCGGTGGACACCGTCGAGGTCGAGCCGGAACAAGACCACACGGTCACGGCCGAGTACAGCCGCGGCTACACGATGGGCGGGCAACTGCTCCGCCCTGCGCGCGTGCAGGTCGGGCGCGCTCAGTCACAAAACGTAGATGAGTAGGTAGTTGTAGGAGAGTACGATGATTAACTTCAAAACAGGTGATATCGTTCAATTAAAGTCGGGCGGTCCTAAAATGACCGTTGATCAAGAAGACGTAATGGGCAAGCTAGCTAGAGGCGATGCTAAGGTGCATTGTCAATGGTTCGCAGGAAATAAACTCGAAAGCGGGTGGTTTCCAGCAGACTCACTGATCAAGGTTGGTGAAGAAGAAAAGAGAAAGAAGTAGTGTCGGTAACCGCACAACAAATCGCTCGCTGGATGCTCGTTGAATTGGAGCGTGACAAGTGTCTTTACCAAAATACGGTCGTCTATGATATAGCATCCAAGTTCGGAGAGCCGTTCACTTATATTAATAGGAACGGCAACTTAGCGATTAACAAGCAAGTGCTGAATGAGTTTCGCAAGCTCACGGGTGACTCAGTAGTTTGGGAAAGAGGTGAGCGAATGTGGAGATTTAGAGAAGATTATGATCTATTTGGTACGCGGCAGGCAGATTAATTCAGCTCATTAGTTTCAATCCTTAAGGAGAATCCCAAGTGGCAGCGAAACAATTGAAGTTTGACGTGGAGGCGCGGCGCGCGATGTTGCAGGGCGTGAACACGCTGGCGAACGCGGTGCGCGTGACGCTGGGGCCTAAAGGTCGCAACGTCGTGCTCGGCAAGAAGTACGGCTCGCCGACGATCACGAAGGACGGCGTGACCGTGGCCAAAGAGATCGAGCTGAAGGACAAGTACGAGAACGTGGGCGCGCAGATGGTCAAGGAGGTCGCGACGCGCACGAACGACGCGGCGGGCGACGGCACGACGACCGCCACCGTGCTTGCGCAGGCCATCTTCCGCGAGGGCGTGAAGAACCTGGCGGCGGGCGCGAACCCGATGTCCTTGCAGCGCGGCATACAGTTGGCGACGGCGGCGGCGGTCGCGGCCCTGGAGAAGCAGTCGAAGAACGTGAAGGGCAAGCACGAGCTGGCGAACGTCGCCACTGTCTCGGCGAACAACGACCGCGAGATCGGCGAGCTGATCTCGGAGGCGATGGAGCGCGTAGGCCGTGACGGCGTGGTGACGGTCGAAGAGTCGCGCACGTTGCAGACCGAGTTGGACATCGTCGAGGGCATGCAGTTCGACCGCGGGTATCTATCGCCCTACTTCGTCACGAACCCAGATCGGATGGAGGCCGTCCTGGACGAGCCGCTCATCCTCCTGCACGAGAAAAAGATTTCCGCCATGCGCGACCTGCTGCCGCTCCTGGAACAGACTTCGCAGCAGGGTAAGGCGCTGCTCATCATCGCCGAGGACGTGGAGGGCGACGCCCTGGCCACGCTTGTCGTCAACAAGCTGCGCGGCACGATCAAGGTCTGCGCCGTCAAAGCGCCCGCGTTCGGCGACCGCCGCAAGGCGATCCTCGATGACCTGGCCACACTGACCGGCGGGCGCGTCATCACCGAAGACCTCGGTATTAAGTTGGAGAACGTGACGACCGATGACCTCGGCTCGGCGAGACGCGTTATCGTGGACAAGGACAACACGACGATCATCGAGGGCGCGGGCAACGCGGCGGAGATTCACGGGCGCGCGGCGACCATCCGCAAACAGATCAAGGAGACCACGTCCGACTACGACCGCGAGAAGTTACAGGAGCGGCTGGCGAAGCTCGCGGGCGGCGTCGCCGTCATCCGCGTGGGCGCGGCGACCGAGACAGAGATGAAAGAGAAGAAGATGCGCGTGGACGACGCGGTGAACGCGACGCGCGCGGCGGCGCAGGAGGGCATCGTGCCGGGCGGCGGCGTGGCGCTGCTGCGCGCGGCGAAGGCGCTCGACAAGCTCGAAATCGAGGGCGATGACGAGGACGTGCGCACGGGCGTCAGCATCCTGCGGCGCGCGCTGGAAGAACCCATCCGGCACATCGCGGGGAACGCGGGACACGACGGCGCGATTGTCGTCGGCAAGGTCGAAGAGTCGAAGGGCGCGAAAGGCTTCAACGCCGCGACCAGCCAGTACGAAGACCTCGTCGCCGCCGGCATTATCGATCCGACAAAGGTCGTCCGCACGGCGCTGCAAAACGCGGCCTCGGTCGCGGGGCTGCTGCTCACGACCGGCGCGACCATCACGGAAGCGCCCGAGCCGAAGCGGGCCGCGCCGCCGATGCCCGGCGGCGGTGGTGAGGATTACGATTTTTAACGCCGAACTCGGTCTGTCTGGCTGACGAGAACAGAAACCACGAAATCACACGAAACGACACGAACGAAAACTGATCTGGCTTCGTGTTGTTTAGTGTGCTTTCGTGGTTAGTTTTTCCTCGCTTCGTGCGCTCGTCCCTGGGTCTGGTCGTGCATGGCTTTCGGTCAGCCTTTGCCGGGCGACCTGCGGCGTTAACCGGCCCGATTTACGGCGGACGGTGGAGGCGGACGCTCTTTCGGTCTGAAATGGCGCGGGCGGCGCGTGGGCGTGTGCGGGCGAAAAAGAATGGCAAGATTTTTGCAATCAGATAGAGTAGTATGGAAGGCGTCCCGAAACGCGACGGGGCGCATCTAACAGTTCTGCCGAACAAGGGCGGGTTTCTCTCTCAGTTTTGGAACGGACGGCGAACCGGGACGAAGGCGTTACTCGTAAGATGTGTCGGCGGGCGTGAACACAATTTACCGGCGGGCCACCTCGCGCCTGCGGCTGTTAGAGAAGAAGGTAACGCAACATGGTTGATCTCGGCACTTACAAAGACCGCTTCGGCGAGAGCGGGCAGCGCGTCCTCGAATACGCGGTGAACGAGTCGAAGCGACGCGATCAGAATTACGTCGCGGTCGAACACATCCTCGCCGCCTTCATCCACGAAGAGGCCGATCTGTTCAACACGACGATGCGCGATCTGGCGGTTGACCCCGCCAAGGTCAAGATGCAGATCGAGCAGCGGCTGGAAAATCATCGTTTCCAGAACGTCAACAAGGGCGTGCGCATCGGGGCCGAGACGATTGACCTGTTCAAGCGCGCGATGGAGCGCGCCCGCGCGCAGGGGCGCAAGACCATTGAGGCCACAGACCTCTTCATGGCGCTCGCGCAAGAAGGGGGCGTGCTCGCGGGCGTCATGCGCAACCTCGGCATCCCGGCCGACGCGCTCGCGGAGAACGTCCGCCAGCGCGTGCGCACGCGTGAGCAGGACGACGAGCAGTACCGCAAGAAGTTCGAGTTGCCGCCTTACCTGAAGCACTTCGGCACGAGCCTGAACCGGCTCGCGCGCATGGACAAGATTCCGCCGACCATCGGGCGCGAGCAGGAAATCCAGCAGATGATCGAAATCCTCTGCCACCGCGAGCGCGCCAACTCGCCCATGCTCGTGGGCGAGCCGGGCGTTGGCAAGACCGCCGTGGTCGAGGGTCTCGCCCGTTTGGTTGAGCTTGAGCCGGACAAAGTGCCGGCGCGTCTGCGCGGCTCGCACATCGTGCAGTTGCAGATGGGCGGTCTCGTCGCCGGCACGATGCTGCGCGGCATGTTCGAGGAGCGCATCAAGGGCATCATTGATGAGGTCAAGGAGCGCGACAACCTGATCCTCTTCATAGACGAGGCGCACACCATCATCGGCGCAGGCGCGGCGCTGGGCACGTCGTCTGACGCCGCCAACATGTTCAAGACGGCGCTCGCGCGCGGCGAGATGCGCATCATCGGCGCGACGACGCTGACCGAGTATAAGGAATACATCGGCGAGGACGAGGCGCTGGCCCGCCGCTTCCGGCTGGTCAAGGTCGCCGAGCCGTCGCTTTCAGAGACGCGCGAGATTCTCTTGGGCCTGCGCCCGCGCCTAGAGAAGAATTACTCGGTGACGATCTCGGACGACGCCATCAACACGGCCCTTGAGATGGCCCCGAAGTACATACGCAACCTGCACCTGCCAGACAAGGCCATCGGCTGGCTCGACACCGCGGCCGTCAAGGTCGAGATCAACGAGCCGCAGACGATGGTCGTCCGCCCGGAGCACATTATTGACGTGATCTCGCAGGAGTCGCGTATCCCGCGCGACATGATCTTCCGCGACACGAACGACCGCTTCAGCAACATGGAGGCGGACTTGGGTCGTCGCGTCATCGGGCAGAAGGAGGCGATCCGCGCGGTCGCGCAGCGCCTGCGGCTGAACAAGGGGCCGCTCAAGGAGTCGCACTACAAGCCGGACGGTGTGCTTCTGTTCCTCGGGCCGACGGGCGTCGGCAAGACCGAACTCGCCAAGGCTGTCGCCGAGTTCATGTTCGGCGACGAAGAGAAGATGGTGCGCGTGGACATGTCCGAGTACCAGGACGGCGGCATCGGCATCGAGAAGCTGATCGGCATGCCGCGCGGCATCGTCGGCAGCGAGCGCGGCGGGATACTCACGGAGCAGTTGCGCGAGAACCCGTACACGGTGCTGCTCTTAGACGAGGTCGAGAAGGCTTCGCCGTCCTTGATGAACCTGTTCCTGCAAGCCTTCGACGAGGGCTGGCTGACGGACGGGCGCGGCAAGAAGGTCTATCTGTCCGACGCTATCGTGATCATGACCTCGAACCTCGGCTCGGAGAACTTCAAGAAGTTCGAGAAGCCGCTCGGCTTCGGGCCGAAGTCTCTGGGCGACGTGCGTCAGATCAAGGGCGAGGTGCTGAAGGCCGCCGAGACGCGCTTCTCGCCGGAGTTCCGCAACCGCATAGACGAGATCGTCGTCTTCTCGCCGCTGACGATGGACGAGGTCAAGCAGATCGCGCTGCTCTACCTGGGCAAGATGCGCCGGCAGATGGAGCGCCAGGGCAAAACCGTCGAGGTGACTGAGCGCGCCATAGACAACCTGACCGAGAAGGGCTTCAGCCCGACCTACGGCGCGCGCTTCCTGAAGCGGCACATTGACGAGAAGGTGAAGCTCCCCATCACCGCCATGTGGAAAGACGCCTCGCAGTTCGTCGTGGACTACGAGAACGGCGAGATCACGATCAAGCCGCTCGACAATTAACAAGTCAGGAGTCTAGGGAGTCTGTAGAGTCTAGAGAGTCAAGCAGCAATTGTCTTCGACTCTCTGGACTCTCTGGACTCTCCGGACTTCCTTAATCCGACATGAGCAAGAACTCCTCCAAGCTTCGCACGCCGCTGCGATTCGCGCTCCCGCTCGCCCTGTGCCTGTGCCTGCCGGCGACGCTCGCGGCGCAACAGCAGCAGTTGGCTAACAAGACTGACGACCAACCCGCTAAAGAGAACCGGGCCGAGCAGATCGTCGCGCGCGCCGTCGCCGCGCTGGGCGGCGAGACGTACCTGGCCGTGCGCTCGACCGTCGGGCGCGGTCTTTTCACGCCGTTCGCCAAGGGCGAGTCGCAACTGCCGATCTCTTTCACCGACTACCTCATCTTCCCTGACAAGGAGCGGACTGAGTTTCGCGGCGGCGGCAATCGCTTGATTGACACTTTCATCGGCAAGACCGGCTGGGGCTTCGACGCGGCCGAGCGCAGCATCAAGGACAAGCAGGCGGCCGAAATCGAAAGCTTCCAGACCTCGCTCCGCACCAGCCTCGACAACCTGCTGCGCGGCTGGTGGCGCAAAGAGGGCGCGACGCTGACCTACGTCGGTCGCCGCGAGGCCGGTCTCGCGCGGCGCAACGAGACCGTGCGCCTCACCTACCCGGACGGCTTCGTCGTTGACTTCGAGATCGGCGCGAAAGACAACCTGCCCGCGAAGGCGCTCTACCGGCGCACGAACGGCGAAGGCGCAGAGGTGCAGGAGGAGGATCGCTACGCGCGCTTCCTCACCGTCAACGGCGTCACGCTGCCCTTCATCATAGACCACTACCGGGCCGGCGATCAGACCTCCCGCATCAGCTTCGACAGCATCGAGTTCAACCGGCCCATCCCCGACGCGCTGTTCGTCAAACCCGCGAGCATCAAGGCGATCAAGTAACGCGGTCTGCGCTCAAGTCAGTACGGCCTGCGTAAAGCGGGGCGGATTCTTTTACGAATCCGCCCCGCTTCGTTTTGGTTTGTCTCGTCGGCGTCAGAAGGTGCAGCCATAGGGCGTCATGGCTTGCTTGGTGGTGTCGCGCATGGTCTTGCAGGCTTGGGCGAGGCTAGCCTTGCCCTGCGGCGTGGCAGCGGCCTTGCGCCACGCGTCGCGCGTCTGCGTCAGGGTGGCCCTGTACTGCGCGCGCGCCGCCTCCGGTATCTTGCTGTTCAGGCACGTCTCGTACTTCGCCAGGAAGTCGTCGCACTCCTCGACGCCGACCTTGTCGCCGGCCGGCGCGTTCGCGTTGTTCGCCGTCGCGGTCGTCGCGGCGGTGTTTGTCGTCGCCGTATTTGTCGCCGCGGTGGTTGCCGGCGTGTTGCTCGCCGGGGCGGACGTGGTCGTCGTGGTTGTGGTGGTCGTGGTGGTGTTGGAGTTGGCCGTGCCGCTCGTGGTGTTCGTGTTGTCCGAGGCAGCGCAGGCGCTCAGCAGCAGGGCGCTGGCGGCGCAGATGGCGAGGATGACGAGCGTGCGGGTGGACAGTCGGATAGCGTTCATAACTTGGATTATCTCCTCTGAGAGTCGTCCGGCGTGGCCGGACGGGTTAGTAGAACGTCTGCTGAACGACGAGGCGGAAACTTTCTTGCGCGGGCCGCCAAGGCCCGACAGGCGAGGGGCTGGTTTAGCTCACAGGTATTGCGTAGCGAAGCGGGCGTGTATTATGCCGGAAAATAGAAATTGATCAAGCGCCGGTGGTTGTCGGAGTAGCTCACGGCAGATTTTGGCCGGCGGAAACACGTCACGGCTGGCCCTGCCCGAACCTCAGCTTGTATTCCTGCGAGTTCATAAACCCGTTGACCATGGTGCGGAAGTCAGTAGGGTGGGCTATTAAGTAATTCAGCCAGGCGTTGAAGCCCGCCGCCTCTGGCGCACGCCGGAGATACCCGTAGTACTGCATGGCGACGAACGCCTTGTTGAACTCCGCGTTGAACACCTCATCCGAGTCCGCGATGGCACGTAAGACTTGCGCCCTCGTCAGCGTGCCGGCGTTGAGCCGGTTCGTCAGATCGCCACTCGTCAGCGTCACCTTCGTCGAGCCGTCGGGGCTGGCCGGGTCGGGCGTGGTGATCTGCGTCAGACCGTAGCGCCCTAGCAACGTGTTCACATAGTCAGCGTTTGACAGCGCGCCGAAGGCGTTCGTGAACTCCTGCCGCTGGGCGAACGAGTTGGCGAACGCCGCCTTCTTCTGGAAGACTTCGGCGGCGGTGCGCCCCGTCACGCCGCGCATGTCGGCGACGATCTCGGTGTAGGCGGGTAGGCGGTTGAACGCCACGCGGTAGAAGCGGAAGACGAAGAAGCCCTTCAACTGGAACTCCTGCGAGCCGAAGAACGCAGCACTAACCGTGATGCGGTCACACGCGGCCGACGGGCTGTTCGGGTCTACGTTGTTCACGTCCGGGCAGCCATTCAAGAGGTTCATGTAAGCGTTGAAGCCGGGCGCATCCGGCTCGCGTGAGAGGAAGTCGAGATACTGTTGGCGGACGAAGAAGGCATTGTTGAAGACTGGATTGGGGGCCGGGCCTGTGTCGTTGTCCTGCACGGTCAGGGTCGCGGTGGCCGTGCCCAAGACCGCGCCGACGGAATCGCTCAGGCGCACCTGCAACGTCTCCGCGCCTTCAACGTGCGCGTCGTCAATCAGCGGGACGGTGAACGTCTTCTGCGTCTCGCCCGCGGCGAAGGCGAGCGTGTCAATCGTGGTCGCATAGTCGCAGCGCGCGTAGGCCGCGCCGTGGTTGTTCACCGTGTCGTCGCAGCGCACGGCCGCTGGGTCGTCCACGGTCTGGTAATTAACCGAAGCCGGCCCCGTCGTGTCGCCCGTGCGGGTGACGGTAATGGTCGCGCGCTGGTCGCCTTCGCCCGCACTGTAGGCGGCGGCGCTGAACTGGACGGAGACCGTGTCCACGGCTGCCTGCGTGACCGTGTAGAAGGAGTCGTCGGTGTGCAGAATCTGGCCCACGCGCGCGGGGCCGGGGTTGGGCGCGACGTTGAAGGTGATCTGGCCGCTGCCTGTGCCGCTGCCGTTAGTGATGGTGATCCAGGGGACGAGACTGCTGGCCGTCCAGGGGCAACCCGGCCCGGTCGTCATGTTGAGCGTACCGGGGCCGCCGCCGGGGGAGAAGGAGAGGCCGGGCGGGCCGACAGAGTAGGTGCAGCCGTTGCCCTGCGTGACCGTGAAGGTCTGCCCGGCGACGTTGATCGTGCCGGTGCGGGCGGGGCTTTGGTTGGCCGCCACGGTGAAGCTCACCATGCCGTTGCCGCTGCCGGTCGCGCTCGACGTGATTGTGATCCAACTTGCGCTGCTCGTCGCGGCCCAGGCGCAGTTGCCCGTAGTCGTGACCGTGATGCTCCCCATGCCGCCGGCTGCGCCGAAGTCGAGATTTGAGGCCGTGAGCGTGTAGGAGCAGGGGTTGTCGAGGACGCTGAAGTTGGCGTCGGAGATGTCGAAGAAGACGTTGCCGACGGCTTCAACTTTGATGCGCGCCGCGGAGGTCGGCAGGTTCGGCACGAGGACGACCTCCGTGCCGTCGTTCGGCGTGTTGCCCGCGAGCACGTTGGGGAACGTGTTGCCGCCGTCGGTCGAGAGCAGGATGCGGACGCTCGCGCAACTGACGGGCGCGTTCGCCGTGTTCGCGACGTTCCAGGTCACGGTCTGCAAGCTGTTGCCGGGCCAACTCGTGCCGGAGGCAGGCGCGCTGACCGTGAAGGGGCCGCTGTCGGCGCGCACGTTGAGTTGCATCGCAGAAGAACCTACGCCGCCGCCACCCGCGCGGTTGTCGCGCGCGGTCACGCGGAAGTTCAGCGGGCGCGTGGTCGTGGGCAGCGTCTCGCTGAAGGTCTGTGTGCCAAACAAAATGTCTGACAGGCGGGGGAAGGTGCGCGCCGGGTTGGTCGTCGGCGCGAACGAGCGAAAGAGCGGGCGCGCGCCGTCGTCCGCGTCGGGCGGCGAGGACGGGCCGAGATCAAACTCTTCCCACGTGTATGCGAGCGCGTCGCCGTCCGGATCGCTGCCTGAAGCAGTGAGCGTGAAAGGCGTGCCGGCCGGGATAGTGTAGTTTGCACCGGCGCTCACGGTTGGCGGGCTGTTGCCGGTCGCGGTCTGCGCGGGGCAGCCGCTGCCGTTGCCGCCCGTGGTGTAGTTGACGATCTGCTCGATGCTGGCGAGGTGGAAGTAGGTGTCGGCCGAGCGCAGGTCTTCGCTGCCGCAGTTGAAGCGGTAGCCCATGATGGTCGAGCCTGTGCCCGGCTCGTAAGCGGTGATCGAGGCGCGCTGTATGCCGCAGTCGCCGATGTTGGCGTTGAACGTGTGCGTCGCGCCGAACTGGTGGCCCATCTCGTGCGCCGCGATGTAGTAGGCGATCACGTTCGACGGCTGCACGGAGCGGAGGATAGTCGCGCCGCGCCCCTTGTTCGCCGTGCAGACGACGCCGATGCCCGCCTGCCCCTGGAAGGAGAAGGAACTGCCGCCGAGCAGCCGGCCGTCGAAGACGTGCCCGATGTCGTAAGCAGCCGCGCCGATGACGTTGTTGAGCCGCGTCGGGTTCTCGCTGATGAGCGCGCCGACGTTGTCGGTCGTGTAGCCGTCGGTCGTGGTGTCGGTGAAGATGATGCTGGTCTCGCCCTCGACGAGAACGAGGCGGACGGCCACGTCGCGCTCGTAGATGGCGTCAACGAGATTGATGGTCGTGGTGATGGCCGAGAGCGCGCCGCTGACCGTGCCGCCGCCGTAGGTTTGCGTGTACTCGGCCGTGGCGGCGACCGCGAGGCGGTACGTGCGCAGGGTCGTGCCGGAGGCGACGAGCGGGGCGCGGCGCGCGCGGTCTGTGTCGTTGAGCTTGGCGGACTGCTCCTGCTCCGCCTCCGTCACCATGCAGGCGAGCGCGCCCGCCGCTTCCGCTAGGTCGCGGTGCGCGTAGGCGAGGTGGGTCGCGTTGTCGCCGTTGGCGTAAGGCTCGACGTAGGAAGTGCCGCGCGCGGAGAGGATGATGGCGTGGAGACCTGCGGGCGTCCAGTCGAAGCGCGTCGTGGCCGTGGGGTCGTCAATCCCCTGCCCGCGGTAGGTCTGCAATTCGGGGAAGCGCGCCTGAAGCGCCGGCTCCATGATGGACGACGCGACGACGCGGAAGCGTGCGAGCGTCCCGTCGGGCAGCGGCAGCGCGACGACGGTTGCTGACTTGCGCGCCGCCGCAGAGAACTCCGGCGGAGCTTGGCGCAGCAACTCGCCAAAGCCCGCGCGGTTCAAGCGCAGCGCGCGGTAAGCCGCCGGCAGACTCCGCCGCTCGACCCGCCGCGCCAACTCGTCTTTGCCGATCTCCTGCCAGAGTTCTTCGACGGCCGCGCGCGTCTGCGTCGTCGCCGCGCGCCCGTGCGCGGCCGCCGCGCGCACGCGTCCGGATAAGTTGTCCGGCCAGACGATGAAAGCCGCCAACAGGGTGGCGGCAAACAGTAGAAAGAGCGCCGGCCGCGGTGGCCTGCGCGCGGCTCGTGCCCCGCGTCCGCTCGTGGTCTTCATCGCTCTACTTCCATCGCGCCGCACGTGCCGGACTCCCCCGTTGGCGAGTAGTGCTCACCATTATAGTCCCGTACTCAAGACTTGCGCGCTTCCGCTTCCTCCGCCACGCTCGCTTCAAATGCCAATGCCATATCAACCGCGGGCTGGCCGGCGAGGCGGGCGAACAGGTTCTCGTACCTGTCCACCACGTGCTCCCAGTCGTAATGCTCGCGCACGCGGCGCTGGGCGCGCTGGCGGTAGGCGTTGACGAGCGCACCGTCGCGCAAGACCCGTTGGAGTTGCGCCGCCAACTCGTCGGCGTTCGCGTAGGCGATGCCGGCCTCGCCGACGGCTTCGAGGTTTTCGGGCGTGGCGAGCGTCAGCACGCAGTTGCCGTAGCCCATCGCTTCGAGGAGCGCGGGGTGCGTGCCGCCGACCTCCGTGGCGTGGACGTAGCAGTAGGCGTTCTGTTGCAGGGCGCGGTAGGCGTCGCCGAAGACGAAGCTGGTGAAGATGATGCGGCGGTCGCGGCGCGCGGCCGTGCGCAGGGCGCGGATGTACTCTTCGGCGTAGGGCGCGTCGCCGACGATGACCAGCTTGTGCGAGGTGCGGACTTTCTTAAACGCCTCGATGACGAGGCGCGCGTTGTTCTCCGGCTCAAGGCGCGAGACGTAGAGCACGTAGCGGTTCGGCTCGACGCCCCACTGTTTGACGGCGGCGCGGTCGGGCTGGCGCTCGACCTCCGCGCCGTAGGCGATCATCGTCGTCTGCTGCTTGTAGTGCGCGAGGTAGTAGTCCTGTATGACGCGCGCGTCCGTCACCGTCTCGTTCGGCAGCCAAGTGGCGAGCCGCTCGGCGAGCAGGTAGTAGCGCCGCGCCAGCCAGTTCCACTTGCGGCGCTTATGTTCGAGGCCGTCCACGTTGATGGCGACCGGCGTGCCGACCGCGCGCAGGATGGGGATGAAGGGCGCGTTGGCGGCGTTGCAGATGAGCGCCGCGTCGTAGCGCCCGCCCGTCGCGTGCAGCGCCGACAGGAAGGTGTGCAGGACGGTGTCGAAGTACTTGTGCCTAAGCGTCGGCAGCACCTTCAGGCGCACGCCGCGGTATTCGAGTTGGCGCGGGCTGACGTAGTGCGAGCGGCAATAGACCGTCACCTCGTGGCCGCGCGCCGCCAGCCGCGTCGAAAGCTGTTCCGCGAACGTCTCGAAGCCCCCGTAGCTCGCGGGCACGCCCCGTGTCCCCAAGATTGCGATGCGCATCAATCTGAGGGATGAGGGATGAGGGATGAGGGATGAAGAAGAAAAGACCGTTCTGAAGTCTTTCCTTCATCCCTCATCCCTCATCCCTCATCCCTTCCTCCTGTCGCTCGTTGATAAACCTCTAAAGTCCGGCGCGCGGTGTCGTGCCAGTGCCAGCGGGCGGCGCGTGTTAACCCTTTGACGCGCAAGGCCGCGCGTAGGTCTGAATCATCTATCAGGCGCGCGAGCGCGGCCGCGATGGCCTGCTCGTCGAAGGGATCGACGAGCAGCCCGGCGTCGCCAACGACTTCGGGGAGGCTCGTGCGGTCGCCCGCGACGACGGGCGTGCCGCAACGCATCGCTTCGAGCGGGGGCAGCCCGAAGCCCTCGAAATAAGACGGGTAGGCGAAGCAGAGCGCGCCCGTGTAGAGCGCGGGCAAGTCCGCCTCCGGCACGTAACCCGTCAGGAGCACGTCCTCCGTCAGCCCGCACTCCGCGACGGCGCGCAGCGTTTCGTCATAAAGCCAGGCCTTTTTGCCAACCAGCACCAGTTTGGGCAGCTTATCGTGCGGGCGCGCGCGGCGCAAGGCCGAATATGCGCGCACGAGCCGCGCCAGGTTTTTGCGCGGCTGGATCGAGCCAACCGCGAGCACGTAAGCGTCCGCGATGCTGTAGCGGCGGCGCACACGCTCGACCTCGGCGGGCGGGGCCGGGGCGAAGTGCGGGGCGGCGGCGAGCGGGACGACGTTGATGCGTTCAGGCGCGACGCCGTAGGTGGCGGCGATGTCGCGGCGCGTCGCTTCGGAGGGCACGACGACCTGGGCGGCGCGGCGCGCGGTGCGGCGCACGGTGAGGCGCAGTTGCATCCAACTCCGCCGCTTGAAGGTCGCGGGCAGGTGCTCGAACGAGAGATCGTGGATGGTGGCGACGACGGGGCAGGGCGCGAGCGGCGGCGCGGTGTACTGCACGTGCAGCACGTCCACGGGCCGCCGCCGCAACTCACGCACGAGGGTGACGGGGATGCGCACGAGCGGCGTGTGCGGCAGCGTCAGCCGCACGCCGAAGTTCGGCCAGCGCCCGGCGAACCGCTCGACCGCCGCCTGCCGCGTCACGTAGAGCGTGTAGCGGTTCGCGGCGTCCACCGCAGCGAGCGCCTCGACGAGGTTCGTGATGTACGTCTCGTTGCCGGCGAGACCCGCGCCGACCGAGTGCGCGTCAATGGCGATGTGCAAGCCGTTTCCCGTCCGCGAAAGTTGGCCGTGTCGGAGCGTCGGCTATTATACCGACCGGCAAACCGGAGTAAGACGTTGAAGTGAAAGAGGAGATGATTAACCACGAAAGCACACGAAACAACACAAAGGAAACGACAGCAGATGCTTCGTGTTGTTTCGTGTGCTTTCGTGGTTAATAGCTCTGCTGTTCCTCACGCTGCTCTGCCATTCGCTATTAGAAACCAGCCGCGCACTTGGCGCAAAGAAAATCTCGACGGTGTAAATAAAGGCGGGCGTCGGGCGAACGAAAACTCTTTCGCCCGCCCGCCGCCCGCCGGTTCTGTTCACATGCCCGCGCCTACTTCTTGCCGGCCGAGGCCGCGCCCTGCGCCTGCTCAGAGCCTTGCCCGCCGGTCGTCTGCCGCGTGTCGCGCTCGCGGATGCGGGCGGCCTTGCCGCGCAGCTCGCGCAGGTAGTAGAGCTTGGCGCGGCGCACGCGCCCGCGCTTGACGACTTCGATCTTGTCTATGATCGTCGCGTGCAGCGGGAAGATGCGTTCGACGCCGACGCCGAAGCTGGTCTTGCGCACCGTGATCGTCTCGCGCACGCCGCCGTTCTTGCGCGCGATGACCACGCCCTCGAACACCTGTATGCGCCACTTGTTCTCGGCCTCCTTGATGCGCACGTGCACGCGCACCGTGTCGCCCGCCTGGAAGTCGGGGACGGGCCTGTTCGTCTGCTGCTGCTCAACCGTATCTAAGCGATTCATGATCTCAACTCCTAAAAACAGTGACGAGTGACGAGTGACAAGTGACGAGTCAAAGACAGGTTTTTAACTTGTCACTCGTCACTTGTCACTCGTCACCGCTTTATCAAACTCCGCCAGCCACGCGCGGTCTTGCTCGTCGAGCGCCACCTGCGTCAATAGATCAGGGCGGTTACGTTGAGTCTTGCGCAACGCCGCGCGCCTGCGCCAGCGCGCGATCTCGGCGTGATGGCCGCTCAACAAAACTTCCGGCACGCGCCGCCCGCGAAACTCGACCGGGCGCGTGTAGTGCGGGTAATCGAGCAGCCCCGCGCTGAACGATTCGTTGACCGCCGAGGTCTCGCTGCCCAGCGCGCCCGGCACGAGCCGCACAACCGCATCAACGACGACCGCCGCCGCTGGCTCGCCGCCCGATAGCACGTAGTCGCCGATGGACAACTCGTCCGTCACCAGCGTCTCGGCGACGCGCTCGTCCACGCCTTCGTAGCGCCCGCAGACAAGGACGATGTGCTCCGCCGCTGCCAACTCCGCCGCCACCCGCTGCTCAAAGACCTTCCCCTGCGGCGACAACAGCACGACGCGCGTCCCTGTGCCCGCCAACTCGCGCGCCGACTGCGCGCCCGTCAGAGCTTCGACCGCCGCCGCCAGCGGTTCAGGCTTCAAGACCATGCCGTCGCCGCCGCCGAACGGCCTGTCGTCCACGACGTGATGCTTGTCCGTCGTCCAGCCGCGCAGGTCGCGCGCCGCGATCTCGACCAGCCCGGCCGCACGCGCCCGCCGCACGATCCCGAAGTCAAACACCGTGCGAAAATAATCTGGAAAGATCGTGATGATGTCAAAGCGTAACACGGCGACGATTGATTCATTGATTCATTTGTTCATTGAATCAATGAGTAAATGAATCAATCATTAAATCTCCAACAGTCCTTCCGGCGGATCGACGCGGATCAGCTTCGCCGCGCTGTCGATCTCGACGCAGATGCTGGCGGCGAGCGGGATCAGGTGTTCGCGCTTGCGCTCGGCGTCCGCGATGATCAGCACCGGCGCAGCGCCCGCGTGCAGCACCTCGCGCACGCGCCCGATTTCCCTGCCCGCGACGGTCACCACGCGGCAGTCAATCAACTGCCAGTCGTAGTACTCGTCCTCTTCAAGCTCGACCGCCTCGGCTTCCGGCACGGCCAGTTCGTAGCCGACCAGTTCGCGCGCCGCCTCCGGCGTGTCGTAGCCGGCGAACTTCAGCACGACGCGCCCCGCGTGCAGCCAGCTATCTTCGAGCGCGAGCGTGCGTCGCGTGCCGGCGGGCGTGACGGCGATCAACTCGGCGAGACCCTCGAAGCGTTCAGGGAAGTCGGTCAGCAACTCCGCGACCACCTCGCCGCGCACGCCGCGCGGCTTGACGACGCGCGCTACGGCGATCAGATCGTCCTCGTGCGCGCCCGCCGCTCGCCCCGCGCCGCTCATTCCACCACGTCGAGCACGTAGCGCCGGCCGCGCTTCATGCTCACGGCGTGGAGCAGCGAGCGAATGGCGCGGATGGTCTTGCCCTGCCGCCCGATGACCTTGCCCATGTCGCCTTCCGCCACGCGCACCTCGATCACGACCGTCCGCTCGTCGCGCTCGATCTCGCGCACGTCCACCGCCGCGGCGTCGCTCACCAGCGCCTTCACGATCATCTCGACGGTCTCGCGCATAATGTTAAGTCCAATGTCCAATGTCTAAAGTCCAAAGTCAGTTGCTGACGCAGAGACTTTGGACTTTGAACCTTAGACTTTCGACTAGGCGGAAGCCGCCTCGGTCGCCGCCGCCTTCGTCTGGCCCTTGATCAGTTGGCGCACGGTGTCGGTCGGCTGCGCGCCGCGCGCGAGCCAGTATTGCACGCGCTCCATGTTCAGGTTCACTTCCGCCGGCTCGCGCGTCGGGTTGTACGTGCCCAGGTTCTCCAGGTACGCGCCGTCGCGCTTTGACAGCTTCTCCTTGACGACCACGCGATACGTCGGCTGCTTCTTCGCGCCCATGCGCATCAATCGAATGGCTAACAACTCTTTAATCCTCCGGATTCGTGACGGGTGACAGGTGACAGGTGACAGGCAGGACAAGCTCTTACTTGTCACCTGTCACCCGTTACTTGTCACCGCCGTTTCTTATGTCGCGCCTTCTTGCCGCGCTTCTTGCGGCCCGAGCCGGGCGCGGGCGGGAGCGCGGGCGCGTCCGCGTCGCCGTTGCCGCCCATCATGCCGCTCATGTCGGGCATGCCCATCATGCCGGCCATGCGGCGCGCCATGCGCCCCTTCAGGCCGCCGCCCCCGCCGAACAGCCCCGCGCCGGAGAACTGCCGCATCATCTGCCGCATCTCGACGTACTGCTTGATCAGTTGGTTAACTTCGGCGACGGTCGTGCCCGAACCCATGGCGATGCGGCGACGCCGGCCCGCGTTCAGGATGCGGTGGTCGTTGCGCTCGGCGACGGTCATCGAATCAATGATCGCCTCGGTGCGCTTGAGTTCCGCCTCCATCTGCGCGGTCTGTTCCTCGTCCAGGTCAGGCATGCCCAGTCCGCCGAGGAGTTGATCGGGCAGCAGCTTCATGATCTTCGAGAACGAGCCGAGCTTTTTCACCTGCCGTAGCTGGCCGCGGAAATCGTCCAGCGTGAACTCGTTCTTTTGCAGCTTCGCGAGCTGCGCCTCGGCCTCCGACTGATCGACCTTCGCCTGCACCTCTTCGATGAGGGAGAGCACGTCACCCATGCCGAGGATGCGCTGCGCGATGCGGTCGGGGTAGAAGGGTTCGAGCGCGTCGTACTTCTCGCCGACGCCGACGAACTTGACGGGCTGCCCCGTCACCTGCTTGATCGAGAGCGCCGCGCCGCCGCGCGCGTCGCCGTCCATCTTCGTCAGGATCACGCCCGTGATGCCGACCTGCGCGTGAAACTGCTCGCCCGAACGCACGGCGTCCTGCCCCGTCATCGCGTCCGCGACGAAGAGGATTTCCACCGGCCGCGTCTCCGCCTTGATCTGCTGCAACTCGGCCATCAACTCTTCGTCAATGTGCAGCCGCCCCGCCGTGTCAATCAGCAGCGTGTCGTAGCCGGTCTGCTGCGCGTACTTGTAAGCCTCGCGCGCAAGCTCGACCGCGTCGTTCGACTCCGGCTTCTCAAAGAGCGACTGCCCCGTCGCCTTCGCGATGACCTTTAACTGCTCGCGCGCCGCCGGCCGGTTCACGTCCGTCGAGACCAGCAGCGGCTTGCGCTCCTGATTCTTCGCCAGCCACAGCGCAATCTTGCCGGTCGAGGTCGTCTTACCAGACCCTTGCAGGCCGACGATCATGACGACGTTCGGGATCGTCTTCGTAAAAACGAGCCGCGAGGACGTGCCGCCCAGCAGTTCGACCAACTCGTCATAGACGATCTTGACGACCTGCTCCGACGGCTTCAGTTCCTGCCAGACCTGCTGTCCCTCGGCCTTCTCCTTGACGGCCGCGATGAACTCCTTGGCGACCTTGTAGTTCACGTCCGCCTCAAGCAGCGCCAGGCGGATTTCGCGCAGCGCCGCCTCGACGTGCGCGGGCGTCAGGACGCCCTCGCCGCGCAAATTCTTCAGCGTGCGCTTCAGCTTGTCGGACAGAGACTCGAACATGATGCGATAGACACGACCACACGGTGTAGTCGAAAACTGAGATGATACCGGCGCGTGGCGGGAGAGTCAAGGAAGGAGCTAAAACGTTAACACGGGCGGGTTTTTGCGGGCAAAACGCTTGACTGTAACTGTCAGGGCCACGACGTGGGCGCGCTCATTTACCCTTTATGCTACGCTTTTTTGCAGGTGTTTTAGCGACCTTGCGATTGATTTGCGACTTACCGGCCCGCACCTTAATCAAAAGGTCGCCCGGTTCACACTCAAGGGCGTCGGTGATTCGATCTAAAAGGTCAAAACTGATCGCGCTGGTTTTGCCGTGTCGTATCTTCCACAGGACTCCCTGATTTATACCCGTCTCCTGTGCCAGCCAGTAAGCCGACCGGCCTTTCTGTTTCAAGATTTCATCAAGCCTTACCTTAATCACCGACCGGTCTTCCGTTTTTCAATAGGCGTCGTCGCCGCGCAGCATGACGGGGAGGGTGCGCAGGATGATCTTGAGGTCGAGGAGGAGCGACCAGTTTTCGATGTAGAAGAGGTCGAGCCTGACCATCTCATCGAACGAGAGCCGGTTGCGCCCGGAGACTTGCCACAGCCCCGTGAGGCCCGGCTTCATGTCGAGCCGCTTGCGGTGCCAGAGTTCGTAAGCCTCGACCTCGTAAGGAATGGGCGGGCGTGGGCCGACGACGCTCATGTCGCCGCGCAGGACGTTTAGCAGTTGCGGCAGCTCGTCCAGACTCAGACGCCTGAGCACGCGCCCGACGCGCGTCACGCGCGGGTCGGCGTGCAGCTTATAGACGGGGCGCGCGGCGTCGCCGAGGTTCGTGTCGGGGCGGCCTTCGATGAGTTTGCGTTGGTACTCGCGGTGCAGGCGGTCGTCGGCGTTCGCCTGCATGGTGCGGAACTTGAGGAAGAGGAAGATGCGCCCGTCCATGCCGACGCGCTCCTGGCGGTAGAAGACGGGGCCGCGCGAGTCGAGTTTGATCAGGAGCGCGATCAGGAGCCAGAGCGGCGACAGGACGAGGAGTGCCGCCGCCGCGACCGCGATGTCCACGCCGCGCTTGACGACGCGCGCCCACCGCGAGAGCGGCTCGCGGAAGAGTTGGATCATCGGCAGCGCGCCGATCTGATCGATCTCGGTCTTGCGCGGCAGGCAGTTGAACAGGCTCGGCGCGATGCGAAACTCCACGCCGCGCAGCCGCCCCACGCGCATCATCACGTCGAACAGCACGTCGCCGGAGACGCGCGGGTCGGTGATGATGACTTCGTTCGCGCCGGTCTCGCGGATCGCTTCGGCCAGCCCCGCGAGGTCGCTGATTACGGGCAGCCCCTCGAACCGCTCCGGCACGCCCGCGTCGAGCGCGCCGTTCTCGACAACGCCAATCACGCGGTAGCCTAGTTCCGGCCGCTCGCGCATCTCCTTGATGCACAGCGCGGCTTCAGCGCCGCGCCCGACGACGAGCGTCGGGATCAGGTTAATGTCGCGCCGCCTGACGGCCACCTGCGCGCCGCGCATCGTCAGCCGCAGCGCGCCGAACGCCGTGAGCGCGAACAGAAAATCGAGCACGAAGACGAGCCGCGAGTAGGAGAAGGCGCTGTAGGCGAAGCCACCGCGGTAGAGGAACGCGACCGCGATGATCAGGAGCGACCCGACGGCCGTCGCGCGGAAGACGCGCAGGGCGTCGTCAACGTAAGAGAACTCGCCGCGCAGCCGGTAGAGATCATAATAGGCGTGCGCCAGCACGCGCACCGGCAGCACGAACAGGAGCACCGCCGCGTAAGGCGCAAACTCCGCGCTCCAAACGAGTCGCCCGCCCTGCAAGCGCGTCAAGACGTGATGCCCCTCGCGGCTGTAGAACGCCGCCAGGAACGACGCGACGGCGACAACGCCGTCCGTCACCACGAGCGCCGCCTTCACCGTCGGCACGACCCACTGCGGCACGCGCCCGGCGACGCGCACCGCACTGGCCTTCGTCCGCGGCTTGTCTAACGGCTCAGCGCGCATAGGTATGCTACAGCGGCTTGCATTTAATCTTACCGTGCCGCGCGTTTGCTGGGAGCGCGGGCGCGCGCGCGCGCCGAGCGTGCGCCAGCGCGCTCAACGGATTCGTTTCCTCTCAAGCTTAAATTAGAGCGCATCCTCTTATTCGCGCTCACGCGCTCAAGGCGGGCGGGACGCCCGCGCTCCCGGCAACAGGCGCGTTCTGTCTTTCCAACAATCGTGCCAGCGCGTACAGCATCCAGGCTTGCGTCCAGCGCATGTAGGCGGTGCGCACGGTGTAGCGGCGGCGGCGTTGATAATAGAAGAAGCCGCGCGCGTCACGTAAATTAGCGAGCGTCCAGCGGGCGACTCGTGCGGCCAATTCAAGTGCGTCGGGCGCAAGCTCAGGCGTCAACTCCTGCAACTCGACGAGCGCGACGATGGCAGCGCCGGCCGCGTGCGCGTCTGCCGGGTAAGGGTTGTCATGGTAGTATTTCGGCCACCCGTCCGCAAGAAAGAAGCGCGTGCGCCAGAAGTCGTAGCCGCGTCGCAGCGCGGACGCAAACTCGGCATCATTGCCCGCTCGCACCGCCATAATGCGGGCGAGCGAGGTCAACACGAACGCGGTGTGGAAGTTGTCGGCCCACGTCTGAAACTCCGCCGCGCCGTAAGCCCACGAACCGTCCGCGCGCTGGCGGCGCACGACGTAACGCGCGGCGCGTGTCGCCATCGTCTGCAATTCCAGCTCGCCCGTCAGCGCGCCGACCGTGGCGAGCGCCTCGCCCGCGAGCAGGCTCGCGTTAAAGACCTGCGTGCGATCAAGCGGCGTGTAGCTGAAGCAGACTTCCGCCTCCGTCTCCGCGCTGCGGTTGAGATCGCGCAGGATGAAATCGCAGGCGCTGCGGGCCGCGCGCAGATACGCTTCGTCGGCGAAGGCGTGCGCCGCTTCGACGAGGGCGCGCGCGGCGAACGCGGTCGGGACGACGGTCGGCGTGCCGCGCGGCGCGTAGAAGGCACGCCCCTGCCAGTCGAAATTGTAGCCCCACGCCGCGCCGCTGTAGCCCGCGAGCCGCGCCGCCAGCAGTTCGTCGAGCAACGTGCGCGCTTCCCGCTCCGCTGCGGGCGTGCGCGTCGTACGCCAGCGTGCGAGCGACGCGAGCGCGAAGAGCGCCGTTCCCTTTGCGTTGCGGCCGGCGGGCACGAGCGCGAGCCGGCGCAGGTTCACCGGCGAGCGTTTGAAGGCTTGCGTCCACAGCAGACGCAGCACGCGCGAACGGCGGAGCGGCGTCGCCTGAAACAGTTGGCTGTTCAGGCCGTCGAACGGATCGTGCCCCGCGTAGGCGCGCGCCCGACACCACGCCGCCAGACCCTCGTATGCTTGCTCAAGCGTCGGCACGGAGATCAGAGGTTAGCGGTCAGTATCGGCTCTGCCATCTCCGCCGACCGCCGCGCCCCGACCTCTGACCTCTGCTGCATAAAGCTTTCGTGCCAGAGGGCGAAGACGAGCAGCGTCCAGAGCAGCTTGCGGTGGTTCGCCAGCCCGCGCTCGTGTTCGTCCTGCAAGCGTGCGACGTAGTCCGCGTCGAACAGACCCAGCCGGCGCAGGCGCGCGGGCGCGAGCAGGTCGCGCGCGAGCGGGCGCAGGCGGCCCTTGAGCCAGTCGGCGACGGGCACGCCGAAGCCCTTCTTGCCGCGCCGCGTCACGAACGGCGGCAAGAGCGGCGCGACCGCGCGCTTCAAGATGTACTTGGTGCTCCGCCCGCGCAGCTTGTAGCTCGCCGGCAGCGACGCCGCGTACTCGACCACGCGGCGGTCGAGAAACGGCGCGCGCACTTCGAGCGAGACGGCCATACTCGTGCGATCAACTTTGGTCAGGATGTCTTCCGCTAGGTAGAGCTTCGTGTCGAGGTACTGCATGCGCTCGACCAGATCGGCCGCGTCGCACGCCTCGTAGAGAGCGCGCGCCTGCGCGTACACGTCCGCGCCGCCCGCGGCTTGCGCGCCCGGCGTCAACAGCGCCGCCTGCTCGGCGGTCGTGAACGAGCCGAACCAGACGTGGTGGCGCGCGACCACGTCCGGCTGGCGCATCCCCTCGACGAAGCGCCGCGCCTTGAAATCGAAGGAAAGATTTTTCGTCTTGACCGGCAGCAGGCGGATCGCCGGCTCGACCAGCAGGCGCGAGAGCGGGCGCGGCAAGCGCGCGTACATTTCGGCGAAGCGGTGGCCCGGATACATCGGGTAGCCCGCGAAGATTTCGTCGCCGCCGTCGCCGCCGAGCGCCACCGTCACATGCTGGCGCGTGAAACGCGAGAGCAGATAGGTCGGCACGACCGACGGATCGCTCAGCGGCTCGTCGAGCCACGCGCCGATCTCGCCGACGAGATCGGCGGCGAGGTCTGCGCTCAGCCGCTCCTCGTGGTGATCCGTGCCGAGAAAATCCGCGACGCCGCGCGCGTAGGCCGACTCGTCGAACGATTTTTCCGCGAACGAGATCGAGAAGGTCTTGACCGTCGTCCGCGAAGCGCGCACCGCGAGCGCCGCGACTGTGCTCGAATCCACGCCGCCGGAGAGCAACACGCCGAGCGGCACGTCCGAGACGAGCCGCATGCGGACGGAATCGGCGAGCAGTTCCCTCACCTGCTCGGTCGCCTCCTGTTCGTCGGGCGCGGGCGTGAGCTTCCGAAAGCTCAGTCGCCAGTACGACCAGATTTCCACGCGCCCGTCCGCGACCGTGAGCGCGTGCGCGGCCGGCAGTTTGTTGATGCCTTCGTAGATCGAGTGGGGCGCAGGGATGTAATCGAACGCGAGGTACTGCCGCAAGGCTTCGACGCTCAGCCGTGCCTCGACCGCCGGGTGTGCGAGCAGGACTTTCGGCTCGGAGGCGAACAGCAGTTGCCCTTGAAAGACGCCCCAGTACAAAGGCTTCTCGCCGAGCGGGTCGCGCGCGAGCAATAACTTGCGCGCCCGCGCATCCCACAGCGCGAACGCGAACATGCCGTTCAGGTGTTCGAGCATCCCCGCGCCGTACTCCTCGTACAGGTGCGGCAGCACCTCCGTGTCCGACGCGCTCCGAAACCTGTGCCCGCGTGCTTCGAGTTCGCGGCGCAACTCACGGTAGTTGTAAATCTCGCCGTTTAAGATGACGGCGACCGTCCCGTCCTCGTTCCAGCAGGGCTGCTCGCCAGTCGCCAGGTCAATGATCGCCAGCCGCCGCATCCCCAAGCCCACGCCCGGCGCGACCATCACGCCCTCCGAGTCCGGCCCGCGATGCACCATCCGCCCGCACATCGCACGCAAGCATGCCGCCGCGCCCTCCTGCGGAGGCGTCCGCGCATCAAGGTAAGCCCAGCCGGTGATACCGCACATAAGAAAACTGTGACGAGTGGCGAGTGACGAGTGACGAGCAGGTGCAAGTCTGTAACTTGTCACTCGTCACTTGTCACTCGTCACTGCCTTTCAAACCCTATCCGCTCGCGCACCGCGTAGATGGCTTTCGCCTGCGACTCGTGGTAGGTGCGCACCAGCATCTCGGCGAGGAGGCCCATGAGGATGAACTGCACGCCGACGGCGAACATGACGATGGTGAGGACGGGCAGCGGCGTCAGGATGAAGGAGACGCCCTTCCAGAGTTTTAAGACGACGGCCCACAGCCCCGCAATGAGCGAGATGGCGAAGGCGAGCGTGCCGAACGTGCCGAAGACGTAGATCGGCTTCGTCTGGTACGACGCCATGAACTTGATCGTGATCAGATCGAAGACGACCTTGAGCGTGCGCGACAGACCGTACTTGGACTTGCCCATCGTGCGCGCGTGGTGCTCGACCGGCAACTCCGTGACGCGCGCGCCGGCCCAGGAGGCGTAGATCGGGATGAAGCGGTGCATCTCGCCGTAGAGGCGCACGTCCACGAGCACGTCGCGGCGGTAAGCCTTGAGCGAGCAGCCGTAGTCGTGCAGTGGCACGCCACCGATCCAAGAGATCAAACGGTTGGCCAGCATGGACGGAATCTTGCGCGTGACCATCTTGTCCTGTCGGTTTTTGCGCCAGCCAGAGACCACGTCGTAGCCCTCGTCGAGTTTGTCGAGCAGGCGGCGGATGTCGGCCGGGTCGTTTTGCAGGTCGGCGTCCATCGGGATCAGCACACGCCCGCGCGCGGCGTCTATGCCGGCGCTCATCGCGGCCGTTTGGCCGTAGTTGCGGCGCAGGGCGATGACGCGCACGCGCGGGTCGTGCGCCGCCAATTCGCGCAGGATGGCGAGGCTCTGGTCGGTCGAGCCGTCGTCCACGTAGATGATCTCGGCGGTGCGGCCGAGCGTGGCGAGCGCCGCGTCCAGCTTCGCGTGCAGCGGGCGCAGGTTCGCCTCCTCGTCCAGCACGGGCAGGAAGACGGAGATGTCCGGCGCGTCGGCCGGCGTCGCGGCCGGCGCGAGCGCGGCGGGGCGCTCGCGCTTGAGCGTCTCCTCTTCGTCGTAAACTCTCATCACTACTCCATTCTTCGCGCCACGCAGATGGCCGAGACGCCGACGGGCAGGTTCACGTGGGCGAGCAGGTGGCGCTCCGCGCCGAGGACGCGCCCGAACAGACCGTTGAGGGCCGCGACGTTGATGTTGTTCTCCGACGCGGGCCGCGCGCCCGTCGCGCGCATGACGAGCCGCCCCAGCAGGATCGGCGCGAGGAAAGTTATGTTCGCATAGGTCGCGCGCTCGACCCGCAGCCCCGCCCGCTCGACCGCCGCGCGCAACTGCGGCAGCGTGTAGCGCCGCCGGTGGTTGCTCACGTCGTCCTGCACGCCCCAGAGCCACTGAAACGCCGGCACGAACAGCAGCGCGCAGCCGCCGACCTTCAGCACCCGCCGCATCTCCGCGAGACCCGCCACATCATCGTCCAGATGCTCGACCACATCAAGCGCCGTGACGAGATCAAACGTCGCGTCGGCGTAAGGCAGCGCCTCGGCCGCGCCCTCCGTCACGCCCGTCAAACCGCGCGCCCGGCAAAAGGCGAGCGCCTCCCGCGACACGTCCACGCCCTCCGCCTCGCCGAAGCGCGCCAGCATCTCCAGGTTCGCGCCCGTCCCGCAGCCCACGTCAAGTATGCGCGGGCGCGCGCCCGCCGCCACGGGCAGCGTCGGCACGACGCGCGCCAGAAAGCTTTCGAGGATGCGCCGCCGCCCCGCGAACCACCAGTGCGCGCCCTCGACTTCATACATGATCGGGTAAGTGTGCTGCTGCATTGAAAACAGTGACGAGTGACGAGTGACGAGTGACGAGTTAAAAACAAGTTCTTGCTTGTCACTCGTCACTTGTCACTCGTTACTTCTTTTATCCTTCCCACCCCGCGCCACGAGTTGCTGTTGTGCCAGGTGATGACGACCTCGTCGGCATTGATCCGTTGCCACCAGTCGGCGAACTCGGCGCGCGTGATGTAGTGGGCGACGGGCGCGACGAGGTGATCGAAGACGATGGTGTGCTGCTCGCGCCAGCCGAAGGGGGCGATGGCGGCGAGATAGTCGTGATAGAACAGGCGCGGCAGCAGCCGGCGGCGGCCGAACGCGTTGCGGCTGAGCGGCCCGTAGACCAGTTTCGTCGCGGCGTACACTGCGCCCGCCGGCAACTTCGACAGGTGCAGCAGCGCGCGCCGGCTGATGCGCGACGTGACGCGCTCGCGCAGCGGCGAGACCCAGTTGACGATCCAGCCGTTGTTCTCCGCGCCGTAGACCCACGCCGACAGGTAGCCGCCTGGCTTCACCTTTGCTGCGAGCGCGACGAAGCCGCCGCGCGGATCAGGTAAATGATGGAGCACGCCGACCGAGAAGGCGTAGTCGAAGGCGCGGCGGAGCGGCAGGCGGTAGATGTCGGCCTGTACGACGTGCGCCTGCGCGAAATCGCGCGTCGCGGCGAAGGCGGTCTCGACCGCGTCGCTTAATTCAATGCCGACCACGGCGCGCGCGCCCCACTCGCACGCCAGACGCGTGTGCCGCCCCTTGCCGCAGCCACCTTCGAGCACGACCTTGTTGCGGAAGAACTCCGGCTCGACCGGCGCGAGCCAGCCGCGTAACTGCTCGGCGTAGAGCCGGTCGTGCTGCGTGAAGTGCTGCCACTGCCAGCCGAAGTTCGCGGCCGTGGCGGCGCTCTCCGGCGCGACCGCGCCCGCGTCCACGAAGCGCGGCACGCCGCGCCGCACCGCGTAGCGCGCGCCGCATGCGCGACACGCAAGCTCGCCCTCCAACACCTCCGTCCAGCCGCGCCCCGTCTCGCTCGCCGCCACTGCCGCCAACACGATCTCGCCGCCGCACGCCGGGCACGCGAGATACTGTAATAAGCGCTCCTTCATAACAGGGATGAGGGATGAGGGATGAGGGATGAAACAGGACTACTCGACTTGAGCGATCAAGCCTTCATCCCTCATCCCTCCGCCCTCATCCCTGCTTTTCGAACCACGCGACGAAGCGCCGGATGCCTTCCTCAATGTCGGTCTGGGGATTGTAGCCGAGCAGGCGGCGCGCTTTGGTGATGTCGGCGAAGGTCTGCGGCACGTCGCCGGGCTGCAAGGGCTGGCGATCAATGACGGCCTTTTGGCCGAGCGCCTGTTCCAGCAGCGCGATCAACTCACGCAGTTCGACCGTGCGCGACTCGCCGAGGTTGATCGCCTCGTACATGCTCGCGTCGTAGTCAATCGCGGCGCGCACGCCCGCAATGATGTCGTCAATGTAAGTGTAATCGCGGCGCGTCGTGCCGTCGCCGAAGACGGGGATGGGCTTGCCCGCGCGAATCAGTTTCGCAAACTTGTGGATGGCGAGGTCTGGACGCTGGCGCGCGCCGTAGACGGTGAAGAAGCGCAGGGCGACCGTGCGCAGCCCGTGCAGGTGTGCGTAGGTGTGGCAGAGCAGTTCGCCCGCCGCCTTCGTCGCCGCGTAAGGGGAGATCGGCTGCCGGATCGGATCGTCCTCGGCGAACGGCACTTTGGCGTTGATGCCGTAGACGGACGAGGACGAGCCGAAGACGAACTGCCGGACGCCGTGCGTCCGCGCAAGTTCGAGCAGATAGAGCGTGCCCGTGATGTTCGTCTCGGTGTAGAGCAGCGGCTCGCTCAGAGACGGACGCACGCCCGCACGCGCCGCCAGGTGGACGACGACCGCGAACGGCGTCTGCTGAAAGACGCGCGCGAGCGCGTCGCGGTCGCGTATGTCCGCTTCGACGAGTTGGAAGTCGGGGCGCGCGCGGTGCGGCGCAACGTTGGCGCGCTTCAGGGCGGGCGCGTAGAAGTCGTTGAAGTCGTCCACGACCGTCACGCGCCAGCGCCCCTCCGCGAGCAGCCGCTCCACCAAGTGCGACCCGATGAAGCCCGCGCCGCCGGTGACAAGTATGTTCTGTTGCGTCATGAAAAGATGCTGTGCGCCGCCACAGGCCACGGCCACGCGCCGCACGAAAAGCGCAAAGCTAACACGCAGCACGCGCACGCGCCAAGCGGGCTGGCCACGCGCGACCCTCAGAATTCAACCCACGTGCCCGCGCCCTTCGTCTGCGCCTGTTGATAGACGTAGGCGGCCGCGGCCAGGTCTTCCGCCGCCAGCCCCAGTGATTTAAAGAGCGTGATCTCGTCCGGCGCGGTGCGCCCGGCGGCCGCACCCGTCAGCACCTCGCCGAGTTCGGCGCGGATGTGCGCGGGCGTGATCGCACCTTCGCCGAGCGCCAGCAGATAATCGCCGGCTTCCGCGTGCGCCGACTCGCGGCGGTCAACGAAGAGGCTGGCGGCGGCCATCGTCTCGGCGTCAAGCTCGCGCGCGTTTGGCGTGCACGCGCCGACGGCGTTGATGTGCGCGCCAGGGGCGACCCACGCGCGGCGCAGGACGGGCGTGCGCGCGTTCGTCGCGGTCACGATCAAGTCCGCACCCGCGACCGCCGCCGCCACGTCCGCGACAGCCTCGACCGGGAACGAATATTCGGCCCGCACCTCTTCCGCCAGCCTGCGCGCCCGTTCCATGTTGCGACTCACGACGCGCGCCCGCCTGACGGGGCGCACTGAGGCCATCGCCGCCAGGTGCGTGCGCGCCTCGACGCCCGCGCCGACGATTGTTAACTCGCTCGCGTCCGCGCGGGCCAGCACTTGCGTGGCCACGGCGGAGACGGCCGCCGTGCGTATGGCAGTGATGGCGGAGGCGTTCAACAGGGCGAGTGGCACGCCGGTCTCGCCGTCGAAGAGCAGCACGCCGCCCTGGTGCGCGTCCAGCCCGCGGGCCGGGTTGTCGGGGAAGACGCAGATCGCTTTCAGCGCGAACGCCGCTTCCGCGCCCGTGCGGTAAGCCGGCATCAGACCCAGCAGCCCGCCCGCGCCCTGCGGGTTGAAGACCGCGCGCAGCGGTTGCTGCACCTCGCCGCGCGCCAGCGCCGCGAGCGCGTCCGCCATGAGCGCGACGCACGCGCGCATGGGGAGCAACGCCTCGACCTCCGCGTGCGTGAGTACGAGCAGCTTCAACGTCTGAACCGCCCCATCAACTGTCCCTCGTCGAGTATGTGCCCGTACATCGCCCTGAGCAGGTCTTGCTTGGTCGCGCCGGCCGGGAGATTGAGTTCGGCGTTGAGCGCGTAGAGCTTGAAGTAGTAACGGTGCGTGCCGCCCGGCGGGCACGGGCCGCCGTAGCCCGTCTGTCCGAAGTCGTTCTTGCCCTGCCGCCCGCCGCCTGCGATTGCGTCCTGCGCGGGCACGCCTTCCGGCAACTCCCTCGCCGCGGCGGGCAGGTTATAAACCACCCAATGCACCCACGTCCCGCGCGGCGCGTCCGGGTCGTCCGCGACGAGTGCCAGCGCCTTCGTCTCCGCCGGCACATCGCCCCACGCCAGCGGCGGCGACACGTTCGCGCCCGCGCACGTGTACCGCGCCGGGATCATCCCGCCCTCCTCAAACGCCCCGCTCGTCAACCTGATCGTCCGCTTCTCCGCCCCGCCCTGCTCCGCCGTGTTGTCGCCGCCCGCGCCCCTCTGCCCGCGCTGGCAGCCGCAACACAACACCAACGCGCCACACCATACCCACATTCTCCACGCCATCGCCGCCTCCCGCGCCGTCAAGCTGAGCAAGTTTTGCTGCCCCGGATCAGCCGGTCAAGTATATGCGCTTCGCCGTCCAGATTCGCAGTGTCGGGGTAACGACAATGGAACGCCACAATGAGTCCGCAGCCGCACACCGGAATGAGTCCGCGAAGGCGTATGGCAGCATGAGTCCGCGACAGCAGGCTTGTTGTCGCTGTGCTCTGATGTTGTTTGTTGCGTGAGGTGGTTGTGAGTGGCGGGTCACTTCCCTTTGCGCGTGCGTTTGGTTTCGGCTTTGGCGTCGTCAACGCGAACCAGCAAATCGCCGGGCTGACATTCGAGCGCGCGGCAAATCTCGTCTAACACGCGAAGTTCGATGCGGTTTGTGTGCTCTGCGCGTTCGATTCTCGCTAATGTGTCGTAATCAATTCCAGATTCTTTTGCCAGCCAATAACGCGTGCGCCCACGATCTTCAAGCAGTTGCTTGAGTCTCACTTCAATCATGCGCTCGTTGTAGCACACCCCGGCGCATGCACGTGAGACCGTAGTATTGCGGTATCCCGGCATTGTACGGTACAATAGTGATATGGTTTCTCTCAACCTCACTAAAGGAGTTGGTTGTCGTGAGCGCAACAGATGACTCGGCGGACGATGAGAGGATGCCGCTTTTCGAGCGCGAACAGTTGGCGGCATACCTTGAATCTATCTTGAACGGCGAGCCGGACGCGGCGGACGTGCTGGCGCGGATATTTAACACGCTGCGGCAGGCAATGGACGGCGGCTTAGCGGGCATCAGGCAAACGAGAGAGGCGTTATTGATGGCAGTCGAGTTGGCTTATCTGCATTCCGGCGCGCACGTCTCTGCGCTCAGACTCTACCGGCTCTCGCTCGCTGGTCACGTGCTGCCCGGCGACGAGCCGGATGCGTTGCACAAAGCCGCCATCGAGCGGAGCGCGCGGAGTGTGCGAGCGGCGCGCACTTCCTGTCGGGCGCGGGGTAGAACATAGAAATATCGTCGCGTACGCGGTCGGCGCGACGTGCGCATAAAACTTGCCGCGTAGCGGCGAATTGACTTTAGCCCGGCGTTTCAACGCCGGGAACGACACGCACCATAACGCCGCGTCGCGTCAGCGACGCCTGAACCGACCACAAAGGCCGGAACTCGGCAGAACCTTCAACCGTCGCTGACGCGACGCCGATCAACTTCGCCGCGCTCTCCCGGCGTTAAAACGCCGAGCTAAAGTCACGCGCCGCTACGCGGCGAACTTACACGCACGTATGCGGCGAACTTACGCGCGCGCTGCAATCACTTGCCGATGGCGACGATGCGCTCGATCAGTTTGGGGTCGTCGGGCAGGAGACCTGATTTGACGAGGCGTGGGGTGAGCGTGCGCCAGTTCGCGTCCGTCGTGAAGACGCGGCGGAAGAGGGGCAGGGATTCGTCCACGCGCCCCATGTTGACGAGGGCGACGGCGTGCCAATAGACCATCTCGGCGTTGTCGGGCACGAGGCGTTCGGCCGCGCCGTACTCGCGCAGCGCGCCCTCGTTGTCCTTGCGCTCGGTGGCGAGGTCGCCCGCGTTCATGTGGTTGTAGGCGCGTTGCAGGGTGACGAGGCGGCGCAGTTCTTTCAGCGGTTCGGGGCTGTCGTCAACGCGCAGGTCGAAGACGCGGTCGAGCCAGGGCTTGCCGGTCGGCTTCCCCGTCACGACGATGATGGCGGCGGACTGGCGGCCGCGTATGTCGCCGCCCGCGGCCTGCGCGGCGTCGAGCGCGGCCAGCATGCGCTCGGCCAGATCGCCTTTCGTCGTCTCGAACGCGCGCGCCATCGCGGGCCACACTTTATCATTCGCCATCAGGTTCGCCTGCGCAGAGAAGTTGTCGCCGACGGTGTGTCCGGCCGCCTCGATGCACTTCGCGCCGGTGTGGGCGGCGACGCGGCCCGCGGCGTCAATCATCGCCACCTGCCGCACGTCACGCCCGTCGTCGCCCGCGACGAGCGAGCGCAGGGCGTCGGGCGCGCTCTTGCCCGTGCGCATCAACTCAAGACCGAGCCGGCCGTAAGCGGGATCGACGAACGACTGCGTGGCGACCGCGCCGACGCCCGCCTCGGCCCAGGGCACGGTCGCGCCGACCGAGAACCAGTGCGACTGCACCGCCACGCCCAACTCGCCCGTCTGCGCGTCGCGCGCGACGATGGAGAAGGTATGCACGGGGCGCAGTGGCGCGGGCTGCTCTGCGCCTTGCGCGCCGGCCTTGAATGTGGGATAAAGCGGCGACGTGAACGCCGCCACGACTGCGCACAGCACCAATGTCAATTTGATCATCCTGCCCATCGCCTCCTCCACTTCCACGACGCGCAACCGACCCGGCGGCGCGCTTTGACTCGTCCGACCGTTGCCCTGTTAAGCGGGGAGAGTATAACGCGCTTCCGTGTCAGCCGGCCCGGTGAATAGTCGCGCTGACCGTGTCTGCGCCCAAGGCCAACGTCCGCCCCGCGAGGAAGCAAACATGACTCTCTTTCCCGCACAGACCACGACCCTGTCGAGCACAGCTTTCGCCACGCGCCTGCTACCCCGTTACGGCTTCGGGCGCACCGCCACCTGCCGCTTCCTGCACAAAGGCTTGAACGACACTTACGTCGTCCGCGCGCGCGGCAGGGATTACTACCTGCGCGTCTATCGCGCCGGCTGGCGCACGTGGCAGGAGATCGGCGAAGAGGTTGTGTTACTGAACCATCTGCATCGGCGCGGCGTGCCCGTTTCGCGCCCCGTCTGCCGGCGCGACGGCAAGTACATCACGCGCGTGCACGCGCCGGAGGGCGTGCGCTACGCGGTTCTTTTCACGGGTGCGCCGGGCGCAAAGCACGTGCAGATGACGCCGCAACAAAGCGCCCTGCTCGGACACACGGCGGCACTGCTCCATGAGCAGACGGATCGGCAGCGTAGGACTTACGCCCGCTATGAGATCGATCTGGCGCATCTGCACAACACACCACTCGCCGCCCTGCGCCCGTTCTTCCGCCACCGCCCGCAAGACCTCGCATACCTCGAACGGGTCGGCGCGGCTTGCGCCGCCGCACTCATCGGTCTCCCTTGTGATGCGCCCGCCTACGGCATCTGCCACGGCGACCTGCACGCGGGCAACGTACACTTCGCCGGGCGTGACCGTCTGACACTCTTCGACTTCGATCTCTGTGGCTACGGCTGGCGTGCTTACGACATCGCGGTCTTTCTGTGGAGCAGACACCTCGCCCACCCGCAGCCGGCGGAGCGGCCGCGGCGCGAGCGCGCGTGGCACGCCTTCCTGCGCGCGTACACGCACCGCCGGCCGCTCAGTCAACTCGAACTCGCCGCGATCCCGCACTTCGGCGCGCTCCGCCACATCTGGCTGCTCGGCCTAGAGTCAGACATGACTAAAATCTGGGGCAGCCTGTGGCTCGATGACAAATACATTGCGCGCGGGGTGAATTTTCTCAAGCGTTGGGTGCGCGAGTACGGTTTGTCTATCTGAGGAATGCGACGAAGCTTACGCTGAAGATCAGGCGTGCGCCGCTTTAATCCATGAACGTGCGCTGCCAGAGTTCGAGCGTGAGCAGTTGGAAGACTTGCAGGTTGTAGTCTTCGCGCCCCGACAGGTTCGCGTTGATGATACGTTGAACTTCTTCCGGCCGAAACAGCCCGCGCCGCCGCACGTTCTCGGCCGACAACAGATCGTCAACCATCGGGCGCAGCGCGCCGCGCAGCCACGAGCGCACCGGCGCGCCGAAGCCCGCCTTCTTGCGCCACACCACTGCGCGCGGGAGCAACTGTTCGGCGGCGCGCTTCAGGATGTACTTGCGCTTTAAGCCGCGCAGCTTCAACGCGGGCGGCATGCGCGCCGCCAACTCCACCAACTCGTGATTGAGAAAGGGCACGCGCACTTCGAGCGTCGCGGCCATCGAAGTCTTGTCCGTGTAGGCGAGGTTGAGACACGGCAGAAAGGTTTTCAGATCGACGTAGAGCAGGCGGTTGAGCGGCGCGGCCCGCCGGCAGCGCGCGAAGTGGCGGCGGTGTTCGGCGTAGGCGTCGCACCCAAGCGTTGCGGCGCGCAGGTCGTCGGTGTAGAGCCGCTGCTTCATGTCGTCCGTGAAGTACGTGCCGAAGCCGAGGTAGCGATCCTCGAAGGCGAGCGCGGCGCTCGTGGCAAATTTTTTGGCGTTGCGGAGCGGCGCGGTGAGGCGACCGGGCCGACCGCCGGGGAGCGTCCGCGCGACGGCGCGCATGACGGGGCGGCGCAAGAGCCGCGGCACGGGGTCGAGCGCCGACGCGAGCCGCATCGCCAACTGGCGCGGGTAGCCGGCGAAGACCTCATCGCCGCCGACGCCGGAGAGCAGCACGGTCAGCGTCTCGCGCGCCGCCCGCGAGACGAGATAGCTGGCGATGACGGCCGGATCGGCCACGGGTTCGTCCATGTGATAGACGAGGCGCGGGAGCAACTCGACTACGTCGGGCGCGAGCGTGATCTCGTGGTAGTCGGTATCAAATAACTGACCGACCTGGCGTGCCCAGCGCGCGTCGTCGGGGATGATGTCGTAGCGTAAGTCCGCGGGCGCTGTGCCGATGGTGTAGGTGGAGACGCGCTGCCCGCCGCTGTGCCGCCGCATCAGCGCGACGATGGTCGAAGAGTCCACGCCGCCCGACAGGAACGAGCCGAGCGGCACGTCCGCAACCATCTCCATCCGCACCACGCGGTCGAGTGTTTCCAGCACGCGCTCGCGCCACCAAGCTTCGCTCTTGCCCGCTTCAATCTCGTCAAACGAAACGTCCCACCACTCGCGCACGTCCGCCCGCCCGTCACGCCACGTGAGCACGTGTCCGGGCGGGAGCTTACGGACGCCCTGGAAGACCGTGTGCGGATCCGGCGTCCACAGGAACGTGAGGTACTGATTGAGCGCCTCGACGTTCAGCGCGCGCCCGACCAGCCCCGACGCGAGGATCGCCTTGATCTCGGAGGCGAAGACGAAGGCGGGCGCACCGCCGTCGCCGTTCGTGCCGGCCGGCTGCGCGTAGTAGAGCGGCTTGACGCCGAGCCGGTCGCGCGCGAGGACGAGCGTGCGCGTCGGCGCGTCCCACAAAGCGAAGGCGAAGATGCCGTTGAGGCGCGCGAGACAGTCTGTGCCCCACTCGGCAAACGCCGCGAGCAGGACTTCCGTGTCCGTGTCGGTGCGAAACGTGTGGCCGCGCGCTTCGAGTTCCGCGCGCAGCTCGCGGTAGTTGTAAATCTCGCCGTTGAAGCTGACCTGCACGCGCCCGTCGGCGTAGCCCATCGGCTGATGCCCGGCCGCCGACGTGTCTATGATCGCCAGCCGCCGATGACCGAGACAGACGCGCCGCCCCGCGTCGTCCAACGGCGCGCTCGTCCACACGCCCTCGTCGTCGCGCCCACGGTGCTCAATGCTCCGCAGCATCGCGCCGATGCGCGCGTCCGGCTCACGGCTGATCAATCCGGCGATGCCACACATAAGGACGAAATGATGAAGGCGGAATGATGAATGATGAATCAGAGAAGCGTTCTTCGCGTCCTTCGCGGCCCTGCTCCGCGCCCTTTGCGGTTAAAGCTTCTCTCTTAACCGCAAAGACCGCGAAGGGCCGCAGAGAGTTTTGGGCTTGCCGAACAGCTTCTTAACGCGGCGCGGTTTTTCATTCATCATTCCGCGTTCATCGTTCATCATTTCCTTTGACGAGTTGATTGTAAACGGCCAGGTATTCGGGCGCTACCGCCTGCGCGCTGAACTGCGCGGCGAGCGCGTGGTTGTTGGCGGCCATGGCGGCGCGCAGTTCGGGGTGGCGCAGGAGGTGCATGATCCTGTCGGCCAACTCTTCGGGCGCGCGCGGCTTGACCCAGAGGCAGTTATCCGGCTCGCGCAGGTAGTCGCGGGCGGCGCGGATGCGCGTCGTGATGACGGGCAGACCGGCCGCGAGCGATTTGAAGACGACCAGCGGGAAGCCTTCGTAGTGGTAGGTCGGGAAGACGAGCACGGTGCTCCCGGCGTAGAAGGCGCGCGTTTCCTCTTCCGGCACGTACCCGAAGAACTGCGCGTGCGGGCGCAGCCGCAAGGATGCGACCTCGGCTTCCGCCTCCGCCCGGCAGGGGCCGTCGCCCACGCAGAGCAGGCGAAACGTCAACCCGCGCTCGCGCAGGACGGCGCACGCGCGGACGACATCCAGCAGACCTTTCGCCGGGATGAAGCGCGCGATGAAGAGCAGGAGCGGCACGTCGGCCGCGACGCCGAGCCGTGCGCGCAGGGCAGCGCCGTCCGCACCGTGCGGTGCGTCGGCGACGACGTTCTTGACGACGAAGATGCGCCGCTCGCTCACGCCTGCGCGGATAAAATTCTCCCGCTCCTCGGTGGACAGCAGGCCGATGCCGTCGGCGCGCGCGAGCAGCGTGCGGGTGAAGCGGCGCAGCACAGGGTCGTTCGTGCGTAGCAGGTCTGCGTCCGAGCCGTGAAACTTGATGAAGACTTTGACGGCGCTCCGCCGGACGAGGCCGAGCGTGGTCACGTCGCGCAGGACGGCGCGGCCGTCGAACGAGGAGTTGAGGTGCACTAGGTCGAAGTGTTCGTTGCGCAGCCGCCGCCTGAGCCTGCGCGCGGTGCTGAGCACACGCCGGACGCGCCGCTGCCAGGTCGTGCCCGTCAACTGCTCGCCATAGACGTAGGTCTCTTCGCCGACCTCGACGCCGAGCCGCCGCAGTTCCGCCACGAACGGCGGCTCGCACGCGGCGGGGCCGCCCAAAGACGCCCCCTCCGGCATCCCCATCAACACGCGCATAGGTTCAGAGTTTAAAGTCCAAAGTCCAAGGTTCAAAGTTTGAATTCACAGCCCATGGTAGTCGAGTTAAGACGGCAAGTCATCGAACTTTGGACTTTGGACTTTGGACTTTGAACTTTGAACGACCCTGTACAGTTCCCGCAGGCGCGCGATGTGCGCCGCGATGCCGAATTGCGTGGTCGCCCATTCGCGCCCGCGTGCGCCGAGGGCTGTGCGGCGTGCGGGGTCGTGTGCGAGTTCGAGCAGACGGCGGGCCAGTTCGTCCGGGTCGCCCGTGCGGAAGAGGACGGCGCGGCGACCGTCGTCCGTCACCTCGCGCAGCGCGCCGATGTCGGAGACGACCGCGGGCAGGCCCAGCATCATGGCTTCGACCACGGCCACGCCGAACGAGTCGGCGCGCGACGAGAAGACGAACAGATCGAGCGCGCGCAGCACGACGGGCACGTCCGCGCGCGCGCCCAGGAAGTGGACGCGCCCGGCGATGCCCTGTTCGCGGCAGACGCGCACGCACTCGTCGAACGCCTGCGGCGCGTCGGGCGCGGGTGCGCCGACGAAGACGAAATGCGCGTGCGGCGCGGCGGCGAACAGTCGTGGCAGCGCGCGGCACACGGTCAACTGATCCTTGCGCCCGTCGGCGTAGAAGTTGCCGACCATGCCGAGCAGCAACGCGTCGGCGGTCAGTTTTAATTCGGCGCGCAGGTCGCCGCCGCCGGTCGGGCGCAGCCTGTGCTCGTCCACGCCGTTGTGGATGATGTGGAAGTTGCGGTTCGTGTCGAGGCCGGCGTGGGCGCGCAGGCAGGCGAGCAGGTCGCGGCTGACGGCGACATTGGCGTGCGTGCGCGGGACGAGGAACTTGAGCGCGCGGCGGTTCTTCGCGTCCGCCGCGCAGAGGTGAAAGCTGAGCACCTGCCGGACGGCCGTTGCGCGCGTCGCCAGGTAGGCGTGCAGCGCCTCGACCGCCTGGTGCGTGTGGACGACCGCGACGCCGCGCGTCTTGATGAGTGCGCGCAACTGCGCCGCGAGTTTCGGATCGACCGGCAGCCGGCGTTGCAGGCGGACGAACTCGACGCCTGAGCGGTGGAACTCGTCTTCCAGCGCGCCGCCGCCCGTCGCCGCGCAGATGAGGTCAAGCCCCTGCGCCCTGGCGTTGCGGCACACGTCGAGCACGAGCGTCTCCGCGCCGCCGCGGTTGAGCGAGTCGAGTATGTGCAGGACTTTCATGTGTGGCGCGGCGTCGCTAAACGCGGCTCGGAGTAGTTGCGGGGCCGGTTGAAACACGGAGGCACGGAGGCCACGGAGACAAGCAATCTCAGATTTCAAATGCGCTGTGTTCTCTGTGCCTCCTCCGCGCCTCCGTGTTGAAATGATCGTCCGCTACATCCAACCGTCAGACGATACGCGCAACTCAACTCTGCCTTACAAACCCGAACACGTCCTGGTGCTCGTCCCAGCCGCGCGCGCGGAAATAGACCTCGCGCAGGCCGCCGACCGCGCGCGCCTCGGCGCGCACCCAGTCGGGCGCGGTCAGCGAGACGCCGTAGCCCGGCCCTTCCGGGTAGTCGAGGTAGCCGTGCCCGCCGCGCCGGTAAGCCGCGACGAGCGCGGGGATGTCCGCCCGGTTCAGCCCGTAGAAATCGGCCCTGTCCTCTATCACCCCGGCCACGAACTCGCCGTGCGTGGTGAAGACGAGCAGCCCGCCGGGCGCGAGGTGGCGCGCGAAGAATTTGAGCAGGTCGCGCGTGCGCCGCGCGTCGAGGTGCGTGACGAGCGAGCCGCACCAGATCAGATCGAAGCGCGCGGCGAGCGTCAACTCGTCGAGGTCGTAGGACGACTGCGCGGGCGTCGCGCCGAACGTCTCCGCGCAGAAGCGCACGGCGTCGGGCATCAACTCGCAGGCCGTGATGCGCGCGGCGGGGAAGCGGGGCGCGAGAAAACGCAGCACGCGCCCGTAGCCGCAGGGCAGATCGAGTACGCTGCGCACCGTCTCGATCCGTGCCTCCCTGAGCGCCTCTTCGACGCAGCGGATCGCGGACAGACCGACCTTGAAATAGTGCGCGCCGTCGCCCTTGTACATCCCGTCCTCGTAAGAGATGCGGCTGTCAACGCGCGCGAGCAGGTCGCGCTCGGCGGGGGTGAGCGGGCCCGTGGCCAGCAGGCGCGCGTGCTGCCGGCGCGTGCGCGGCGGGAGGGCGCGCAGCCAGCGCCGCGTCGCGCCCAGCCGGCGACGCACGCCGCGCGGCAGCAGTTCCTTCATCCGTCGTGGGTTCATGATTGATGCGCGCCGGGCCGCACGCTCTCCGGTTTCAACGCGCGCGCTTAACTCATATAATCGAGCGCCGCCCGTGAACAGCACGCCCCAAAGCGCGTCCGCCCCGCACGCCGACGTATCGGTCGTCGTGCCATCGTACAACCACGCGCCGTTCGTCGAAAAATGCCTGCGCTCGATCTTCCGCCAAGTGCCGTTGCCGCGCGCGCTGATCGTCGTGGACGATGGCTCCGGCGACGACTCGCCGCGCGTCATCGAGCGCGTGCTCAAAGACTGCCCCGTCGAGTGCGACTTCCGCGCGCGCCCGAACCGTGGTCTCGCCGCAACGCTCAACGAGGGTCTGGCGCTCTGCCCCGCGAGTCGTTACTTCGCCTACCTCGGCTCGGACGATCTGTGGCTGCCCGGCTTCCTGGCGGCGCGCGTCGCGCTGCTCGAAGCACTCCCGCGCGCCGTCGTCGCCTACGGTCACGCCTACAGCATTGACGCGGCCGACCGCGTCATTGACTGCACCGCCGACTGGGCGGCTTATGTGGACGGCGACGCGCGCCGGATGCTGCTGACGACGCTCGCGCCGCTCAGCCCGACGGTCGTGTACCGGCGCGCGGCTCTGCCCGCCCGTCCCTGGAACGAAGAGGCGCGGCTGGAAGATTACGAGTTGTATCTGCGCCTGAGCGCGGCGGGCGAGTTCGCCTTCGACCCGCGCGTCCTCTCCGCGTGGCGGCAGCACGACCGGAACGCGAGCCAGAACCTGACGATGATGCTCGCCGAAAAGCTGGCGGCGCAGCAGCGCGTCGCCGCGCAGTTGGGCCTGAGCGCGCGGGAACTCGCAGGCTTTCAGGCGCGCGCCCGCTTTCGCAGCGCGCAGGAGTTCATGCGGCAGGGGCACAAGCTGACGGCGCTGAGACTGTTTCTGCCCAACGTGCGCGGCGCGGCCTCCGCCGTCGAAGTCGCGCGCCTGGTCGCCGGCTTAGCTGTACCGCACAGCCTGGTGCGGCGGCGCAGACAAAGGATGCGCACGCGCGCCGCCGGGCGTTACGGGCCGTTACCGCCGTAGCAGGTGGCGCGTCCCGGCGCGGACGGTTCGGCCGCGCCGGGACGCGCCACCGCGTTGCCGCCGACCGCCTCGCCCGCGCGAAAGGCACGTGTAAGAATTTGCAGTTTCTGTGCGGCGGGCGGGATGGCCGAGACGAAGGGTATGCTCACTTGACGTGTTCCGTTGCTCGGTTTATATTTTTGCCGTCCAAGCGTTTTAACGGCGTTGCGAAGTTTCTCGCAATGCTTACGGCTTAAGTTGGTATTAGCAAGGTGTCGGCGGCTCCCTCCCCAGCGGCCCTGACCACTGGCGGCGTCCAAGGGATTACCTTAGTCCTCAGATAGCTACCGCAAACTGCAAACTTTTGCTCCCGGCGTAGCCGTGACTTCGCGCGGCTTAGTCCGTCCCGCTTGGCTCGACCAGCAAAAGCCCTGCGCCGACGTGCAGGTTGGCGCAGGGCCTCAGTAACAACACAACCTCCTGGCACCGGAGCGCCGGAATTGCGTCGTTGACCGACCCGCATCCTAGCGCAGACCGGGGCGGAGGCTCAACCCTGATTTAAGGAGAGAATCATGCCCAAACGCACCTTCACCCGACTCATTACGCTCACGTTCGGACTCCTGCTACTCGTCTCCGCGCTCGCCTACGGCCAGCCCGGCGCTTCCCAAGGGAAGTTTCGCCGGGTGGAAAAGGCGATCCCTGATAGCTACATCGTCGTGTTCAAGGACAGCGTCCCCGGTTCGCAGGTCGCGGCCGTGGCCGAAGACCTGCTCCGCCCGCACGGGGGTCAGCCGACCTTTATTTATGAACACGCGCTGAAAGGCTTTGCCGTGCACCTGCCGGAGGCGGCGGCCGTTGCGCTCAGCAAGAACCCGCAGGTCGCCTACGTCGAAGAGGAGACCATGAATAAGCTGGCGCAGTTCGGCCCCACCCAGCAACAGTTGAATCCGGGGCCCGGCGTCTTCTTCGGCCTCGACCGGATAGACCAGCGCACCCTCCCGCTCAACAACATCTATTCGTACTTCAACGAAGGGCGCGGCGTCGTCGCCTACATCCTCGACTCGGGCCTCGGGTTTCCGAGCGCCGAATTCAACGATCCGTTCGTCGTTAACGGCTACCGTGCGTTCGTGGCCTACGACACGTTCGGGGGGCAGGGCTTTGACAACGTCGGGCACGGCACGTCGGTCGCGGGCATCATCGGCGGGCGGACATACGGCGTGGCGAAGGGCGTAGCCCTGCGCGCCGTGAAGGTCTGTAGCACCCTCGACAATTGCCCCACCTCCAACGTGATCGCGGGCCTCAACTGGGTCGTTGCCAACGGGGCGCGGCCGGCGGTGGTGAACATGAGCCTGGGCGGCGGGCCTGGCTCGGACGCGCTCGACACGGCCGTGCGCAACACGATGGCCGCGGGCGTCCTGACGGTCATGGCGGCCGGCAACCAGAGTTCGGACGCCGCGCTCTTCTCGCCATCGCGGGTCGCCGAGGCGCTCACCGTCGGGGCCACGTTGAACGACGACACGCGGGCCAACTACTCCAATTACGGCGGGGTGGTTGACGTGTACGCGCCGGGCGGGGACAGAGACTTGGGCCAAGCCATCCCCACTATCGGCGCTGACGCCAGCGTGGTCGGCTTCGACGGCACGTCGGCCGCCGCCCCGCACGTGACGGGCGTGGCCGCCTTGTACCTCAACGCTAACCCGAACATGTCGGCTTACGTCCTCGGCGGTGAAATAAAGAAGGCGGCGACCTTTAATCAGGTCACAAACCTGCCCTACCCGATGCCCGACAACCTGCTTTACTGTTTGCTCACGCAGCCGGTCGGCCACGGGGACGGGACGATCCCTGCCTACCGCTACTACAACGGGCAGATCGGTGATCACTTCTACACGACCAACTTCAACGAGTTGGGGCCGCGCAAAAACGGCTGGGAATTTGAGTGGATCGGGTTTTACATTTACGCCACGCAACAGCCGGGGACGGTGCCGCTCTATCAGTATTACAGCGGGCAGATAACCGATCACTTCTACACGACCACGCCGGGCAGCTACTACACCTACACGTTCGAGAAGATCGCGGGTTACGTCTTCCCGGATAACGGGTTTGGGCGCGTGCCCCTCTACCGCTACTACAACTCCCAGGTCGGCGACCACTTCTACACGACCAACTTTGACGAGTTGGGTAACGGGCGCGAAGGCTGGGTGCTTGAGAACATCGAGTGCTACGTCTATCAGTGAGGGCGCTGGCTGGTGTAACATCGGCGAGCCGGGCGCGGAGGGCCTTTCCCCCATGAGGGTGAAGGCCCTCCCGCCTTTATTATCCACAGGAGCGAGACTGAAGCCATGGCGGAAGACCGAGCGCCCGCGGGCGGCTGTCGCATCTGCGGCAATCAGGCCGGCAACACCCTGCACCAGGCCCGCGAGATGTTTGTCGGGCTGCGCGCCCCGTTCACCTATCTCGAATGCGCCGCCTGCGGGACGCTCCAGCTTCAGGACGTGCCCGATCTAGGCCCGTACTACGCCGCCGACTATTACTCGTTTCAGCCCGCCGGTGCTGAGGCCGCGGGCGCGCGCCCGCGGGGCTTGAAGCATCGCCTGGCCCGGCGCGGCGGCGCGTTCGTCAGGAGCAGCGCGGCCGCCTATTACTGCCGCCGGCACACGCCGTCCGGGGCTTACCGGCATTTAATCGGCAAACTCCTCGCGGAGCGCCTGGGCCGCGTCGTGGCCGGCTTCCCCGCCTATCTGACGGACACCCGACTCGACCTGCGCCTCACGCAGAAGGCCGCCATCCTCGATGTCGGCTCAGGGGCGGGCCAGACGCTCCTGACGCTGAGCCACTTCGGCTTCCGCGATCTGACGGGCGTCGATCCCTTCCTCGCCGCGAGCATCACGTACCCGAACGGCGTCCGCGTGCTCAAAGCCGAGTTGTCGGAACTGACGCGGCAGTTTGATCTCGTCCTCGCCAATCATTCGGTCGAACACGTGCGCGACCCGCGCGCGACGCTCAGGGAGATGCACCGTCTGCTCAAGCCCGGCCGCTACGCCATCGTGCGTGTGCCGGTCGTCGCCGAGGCGTGGCGGCGGTACGGCGTCAACTGGGTACAACTCGACCCGCCGCGTCATCTCTTCCTGTTCCCGGCGCAGACCCTAACGGCGGTCGCCGCCGAAGCGGGGTTCACGGTGGCCGAGGTTCGCTACGACTCCACGGCCTTCCAGTTCTGGGGCAGCGAGCAGTACGCCCGCGACATCCCGCTCGCCGACGCACGCTCCTACTATGTCAACCCCGCCACGTCACTCTTCACCCCGGCGCAGTTGGCCGACTTCACCGCTCAGGCGCGCGAGTTGAACGCGCGCGCGGCCGGCGATCAGGCGGTGTTCTATCTGCGCAAGAATTGACAGGCCGCGCGTTACGGCCCGCCGCCGTCGTGACACACGCCCGCCGCTCAGCTTAAGCCTTGATGACGAAGAGGTGACTGGGCGAGAGCCGCAACTCGCGGAACTTCGACGGCCTGTGCGGCCCGCTGCCGAACTGCGGGTGGGTTATGTCCGCCATGCCGAGTTCATCCACCAACTCCTTAACGAAGCCCACCATGCCGTAGTCGTGGCTGTGATACTGCGCCCTGAGCAACGCCGCCTTCATCCGCGACAGCACGGGGCGGGCCAGCGGGACGTGTCGGCTCAGCCGGTGCTGCTGCACGCGCGCGACGACGCGCGTCAGCCGGTAGAGCGCGGGGCTGAGACCTTGTCCATGCGGTTGATAGCCCACGCCGTCCACCCACTCGTTCCAGTAGCCCGTGCCCCAGTCCTCGATGACGTACACGCCGCCGCTCTTCATATGCTTGTCGAACAGATGCCAGAAGCTGGCGCGGGCGAGCACGCCGATGTGTGCGCAGTCGTCTATGACGATGTCGAAGCCGTCGGGCGCGTGCTCGCGCGCGATGCGGTCGAGCAGGGCGGTGTCCTGCTGCGCGCCCTGGTAGGTGTGCACGCGGCCCGTCGGATCGTCAAGCTCGACCGGCTCGATGTCCAATCCGACGATGTGGCCGCGCGCGAAGTAGTCGCGCCAGAGCAGCAGCGAGCCGCCCGCCTTGATGCCGAGTTCGAGCAGCCGCACCTCTCTGTCGCGCAGGTCGCCGAAGTAGTGCTCGTAATTGCGCAGGTAGTGTGTGTGGACGGCCTTATCGGTGTCGTACCTGGCGGCGATCTGCGCGAGTTCGAGCATCTTTCTGCTTCGGGTTAGGTAACGGGATGCTAAATCGAAATCAACGACGTTGGGACGGAGGGAAAACATAACCACGAAATCACACGAAGCGACACGAACCAGGGCACACGAAGCGAGATGACTTTATTTCAGACCGTTTCGTGTCGCTTCGTGTGATTTCGTGGTTCATTTCTGCTCGTGTAGCAAGCTTCCGCGATTCGATATAGTAGCTACTGCCCGCTCGCTGCTCAAGCATGCGCGCCTTCTTGCGCGGTTTGTTGGTTGGCAGTGAGCGCAAGCCCCATGATGAAGTAAAAGATCATCACCACTTCGGAGTCGCCGAAGTTGTAGTGCACCAGCCCGCTCGTCGCGAAGCCGACCAGCCCGCCGAGCGCGCCGAGCGCGAGACCGCGCTCGATCCAGTCTGCGCCCGCGTTGCGCCGCGCCAGCCGCCAGAGCATGCGCCCGTAGATGTAGAGCAGCGCCAGCCAGACCAGCAGCGCCGGCAGCCCGCGCTCGAACGCAAGCTGCAAGGGCGTCGAGTGTAGATGCCCCCACGGCAGCTTCCCGCCCTGAAACATGCCCCACTCGCGCCAACGCTGTTTGAGCGAGTCCATGCCGACGCCCACGAGCAGGTGGCGCGGGCGACTGAAGAGCACGCCCAAGCCCTCACGCCAGACGACCAGCCGCCACGCGGTCGAGCCTTCCTGCGGGTCTATGAATCCGACCCGCCGCTGCTGTTGCAAGACGAAGAGGCCCACCAGGACGAGCGGCAGCACGACGGCCGCCGTCAACACGAGCGTGCGGCGGCGCGCGTGCGCGAGCGCGACGGCGAAGGCCGACACCAGCAGGCCGAGCCAAGAGGCGCGCGTCACCGTCAACACCAGCGCCGCGGTCAGCGCCGCGAGCGCGGCGGCGAGCAGCACACCGCGCCTGCTCGTCTTACGCGGCAGAGCGACGAACAGTCCGAGCGCGAGCGACGCGATCAACTGGAGGGCTTCCGCGTAGGTCGTGTAGTGGCCGAAGAAGCCGTGCGCGCGCTCGTCGCGCCCGCGCCCCCACGAGACGATGCCGAGTCGCGCCGCCGCCGTGTCGCCCGCCAGCAGACCCGCGCGCGGCACGCCGTAAACCAACATCACCTCGGCGCGATGCCCTTGCACGCACGCGACCTTGTCGTCCCAGCTACACGCCACCGTCCCGTTCGGCCAGCGCACCTGCCTATCCTCCGCGGCGCGCGCCACGCGAATGCCCTGCTCCAACTCCGCCAGGTCTTTCACGGGCCGGCCGTCCACCTCGACGAGCGTATCGCCCGCGCGCACGCCCGCCGCCGCCAGCGGGCTGGCCCGGCTCAACTCCCTGATCTTGATGTCGCGCCCGATGGCGAACACCGCGAACGTGTATGCAACGTTCAGCAGACACGAGATGACGAGCAAGAGCACGAGCGCGCGCAGCACGCGCGGCGTGTGGACGTTCTCCGCCACGACGTAGACGATGGTGAAGAGGCTGGCGGCGCGCAGCTTGCCGACCGACAGTTCGGGGTCGTAGGAGAGGAGCGCGGAGATGAACGTCAGGATGAAGAAGCCGAGCAGCGCGTAGTCAACCGGCGTGCGATAGACGCGCGGGCGCGGGCGGACGAGAAACCGCGCCGCCCACAGCACGAGTGCCAGCAGCCACGCCGTCTGCGTCGCCGCAATCGAGTGCGGCGCGGCCAACGCGAACAGGAACAGACACCCGACGGTCGCGCGCTCCAGCCAACCGGCCAAGGGGCTGTGTCGGACTATGCTCGCTGCCGGGAGGGTTTCAGCCTGAGAAGGGGTCATCGCACGCGCCTGAAGTCGCGGCGGAGTATATTACGCTGCGGGCAGCGGTTCAAAGAGGGTTGCGTGTGTCGGGAGTTGAGGAACTCGCCACAGGGACGCAGATCAAGCGCAAAGGCAAGATCGCCATTGGCGTTACCCGAAAAGCCACCCGATAACTAGAAGCAGTCTCATAAATACCCCGGATGGTGTGACCGCTTCAATTTCCCTGAGAAATACGCAGCCTCTAAACCTTATGGGGTATTTATGAGACTGCTTCTTTATAATTTCTCAACTTATCCCGTGGTCGAAGACGGAGATCGCTTTGCGGGCATGGTGAGCGAGGCCCGGTTGCGGCGCACGATGGCCGAAGGTAAGAGCCATCAGACGGTACAGCAAATCGCTGACGCGGGCGATTATGTGTGCTCGGATCAACCGCTGGTGCGTGCGGTAATCCACATGAATCAAGCTCAGGTGCGCCAATTGGCGGTACTTAAACGGGGAGAGGGAAAAAGTCTGCTCGGTCTTTTAACGATGAGCGATATTGTGAGCGCGCAGGCCCGCGTCGCGCTCGCCGCCGGTGAAGCTGATAAGATGCTGATGCCTGAATTTAGTGACTTGGAAGAATCAGTCAAGTGATGGCTTTCAGTATTGAGTCTGATGCGGAGGAAGCGCACTCTTAAGCTCAGAGGATGACGACCAAATCTGAAGCTCGCCCGCTCGGTATTACTGCCCTTAGCATCTTTTTCTTATTTGGTGCGACTGCGAGTTTCCTATCTTTCGTATCGCTGCTCTTTCCGGGCAGTTTTCTTGAGCCGATGTGGCGACTCAATCCACGCGCGCGGGCAGGCTTTGCCGGCATCGGCGTGTGGGCTGTTGTTCTGATGTGCGCTGTCTCTGTGGCTTGCGCATCGGCAGCGGTGGGTCTGTGGCGCGGCGCACGATGGAGTTACTGGCTGGCGGTCATGCTCCTCACAATCAATCTGTTGGGTGACATTGCTAACGTCCTACTAGGGACAGAGCCTAGAGCAGCGGTCGGCGTACCTATCGTGATAGCGATCATAGCGTTTCTGATGAGTAAACGAGCGCGAGGTTTTTGCAGAAAGGCGAATTAGCGGGCCGTGCCGCTCGTAAGGACGTTCTGCTCCAGAGTGAAATCGGCGGCTCATTGTGCAACATAAACACATCCTTATGTGGTATAAATCAACCATGTTAATTGCAATAAGCTTTTCACGGCACGCGCGGTTCAGCATAGGTGGGACAGCCTCATTTGAAACTGATTCTGAGAGTCCCGCTGAAACTGCGTGGTCGCCCGATGGTCGTTCCCGAAAAGACGCTCTCGAAGGTGATGAGATGAAAGCTGTCGGCGAGGTTCTCGACGTTGAACTGGCCCGTGAGTGAAACGCGCTCGCTCAAAGTGAATTCTTTGCCGATGGAGAAGTTGAGAACCGTGTGCGGCCTGATGAAGCCGCGCTCGAAGTTCACGCGGTCGAGAATCTTTTCGGGAAACTCGGCGGCGAACTCCTCCTCGTCGGCGTCCGGCTCAAGCTCGACGCTATAGCCGCTGTCGTGCCGGCCGCTGAAGATGAGCCACAGATGATGGCGTGGATGCTCGTAGCGCAACTCGAAGGGGACTGTGTTGCGCTGGTCTTCCTCTATGTTCACGCGCTCGCCCGCGCGGCTGAACAGGTCAATCGCCTCGCCCAGAAACAGCCCGCCCGTGATCGGCGCGAACCCGTAGATGTGCAGGTTCGTGTAGCTCAGATAGCCTGAGAAGCCGCGCACGCGCGTGAGATCGAGCCGCGTCTCGACGCCTTTGGCGCGGCTGCGCGCGAGGTTGGCGGGGAAGATTATTCCGGTCTCAAGGAAGTTTACGATTTCGGGCGGGCTGTTCAGGCGTCGGTAGAAGAAGTCTGCGTCGAGGCGCAGGTGACGCGCGAGTTGTTGTTGGAAGCCGACATCAACTTGCGACTCGCGGCTGACGCGGACGGGCGCGGCAGCCGGGAGTCCTTCCTCTTCGCCGGGGCTGAAGATGCGTGCGCGCTCGGACGAAGAGAGCAGGAGGTTTTCGAGCGCGGGCGTCTCCATGAAGCGGTTGAAGGCGGCGCGCAGGACAGTCCGCGTGCGCTCGACGTGGTAGGCCATGCCGAGGCGCGGGCTGAGGTAGTTTTTCTTGACGACGAAGTGGTAGCTGTCGAACCGCGCGCCGAGGTCGAAGGTCAGATCGCGCGTCGCCGTGATGTGATCCTGAACGTAGGCCGAGCCTTCCCAACCCGTGCGCCGGTCGTTGAAGAGGAAGGGGCGGGCGAGCGTGAAGTCCTGCACGTCTTCGGGCAGGTCTGGGTTCTTTTCGAGCAGGTCTTCGAGGTCTGTGATGGCGAAGGTGAAAGACTCTCTGACGGGGAAGCGCGTCAACTCGAATCCGGCCTTGACCGTGTTGCGTTTGAAGTCGTGCGTGACGGAGCCGAGCGCGCCGTAGTTCGACTGGTGTCTGGTCTGTTCAGCAAAGACGGGCGCGGCGAGCGTGTTGCTGTGCAGCTTGGCTTGGTTGAAGCGTTGGTAGAAGGCGAGGTTCGTGACGGTGCGCGGCGAGAAGACGTGCTGCCAAGAGAACGACTCCATGTGGTCTGCCGTCGAGCGGCGTTGATCCTGTCCTTCTTCTTCTTGGTCTGGAAGGTTCGGCACGTCGAAATGCTGCGCGTCGAGGAAGAGGTTGAAGCGCAGGAGGTCGCGCTCCGAGGGCGAGTAGTCGAGTTTGAAAAAGCCCTTGCCGGAGCGGCCTTTGTTGTGGAAGTTCTCAAGCGCGGGCGGGTCGAGGTAGCGGTCGGTTCGCATCCCTGCGCCGCTCAGGAAGTAGCCCCAACGGTCTGTGTGCCCGCCGAAGTCGGCTGAACCCTCGAAGGTGTTGAAGCTGCCGCCTGAGAATGCCACATCGCCCTCGTGGGGAATCTCGCGGCCCGAGCGCGAGTTGACGGCGATGATGCCGGAGAGCTTGTTGCCGTACTCGGCAGGGATGTTGGCGGTCGTCACTTCGACCGAGCGGAAGTTGCGCGGGTCGGGCGAGGCGGCGAAGGTGTCGGCGATGGTGTCGGTGACGGGGACGCCGTCAATGTTGTACTGCACCTGATACTCGATGCCGCGCGCGTGCAGGCGACCGTTGGCGTCCTCAGTCCAGCCGGGCACGGTGGCTATTAGCTCTTCGGCGCTGCGGCTCGGCTGTGAGGTCGGGAAGGTGAGAATGCGGTTGCGGTCAATGACGACACTCGGCGCGGTCTTCTCCGGCTCAAGCAGGTTGCCGGAGAAGACATCAACGGTCTGCCGCACGGACGCGACCGCAAGCTGCACGTCAACCTCCTGAACCAAGCTCGACCTGACGACAACTTCGCGCGTAGCCACGTCGAAACCTTGCGACTCCACCGTCAGCGTGTAGTGGTTGAACGGCACGTCAACGAACTGGAAGTTTCCGCCCCCGTCCGTGGCAACCGTCTGCGTGTAGCCGTTGAGCGGATTGACCAGCCGCGCGGTCGCGTCCTTCACGACCGCGCCTGCCTGATCCTTCACCGTGCCGCGGACGACGCCGACATTGGACTGCGCGTAAGTGTTCGGCAGCGATGCGAGTACGACGGCGACGACGACGACGCAAAGTCTCACCTGACCAGCCCTCATAAAACACCTCTCCTTCCGGGAATGTCTGCGCGCCCGCTCCGATGCGGCGGAGTTGATCCTTCGGCGCACTCGGAAGCCAAGGGGACGAGATGACAGACAGGTAACGCATAATACTAATCCCGGCGGGGAATTACTACTAGCAGTAGTAGATTGTAACGGCAGCTCTCAAGTAAAGTTGCCCCTGATTAAGTGGCCACTTCAGACAGCTTCATCTACAGATAATATTGCGGTGAAAACCTGAGAGATTGCGGGAGAGTTGCTGATTAGCGACACATAAACACTTCCTTATGTGGTACTGAACACCTAAACTGTTCATGTGAGTGATATAGTTTTAGGATGAGAGGCACTTGTCTGAGACTGTTCGGGCAACGCCAGTGCCGTTCCACCCTCTGTGCCTCTGTGTTGAACTGCCTCTCGCCACACACTCAAGTTCAGGTCAACCTCTGCCGCAGACGCCCTTGCTTGACGCTCGCGGGCGCGCGTCGCTAGACTGACTCGCCTGAGACGAGAGAGCATTTGATGAGCTTGAAGCCTGAGCCGAGCGCCCCCGCGCATGCCGCACCAGCACCCGCCTCACAGATCGCCCTGAGCGTTGACCCGGCCGCGCCGGAGCGCACGGCCACGCGTCGCCCCGTCACGTTCATCGAGTCGGAAGAGTCGGGCGTGCAGCTCGATCTCGCGGACTTCTGGCATTACCGCGAGCTGCTCTACTTCCTCATCTGGCGCGACATCAAGGTGCGTTACAAGCAGACGCTGATGGGCGCGGCGTGGGTCATCATCCAGCCGCTCTGCACCATGCTCATCGTCACGCTCGTCTTCCACCGGCTCGGCGGCCTCGAAGCGGACGACCTGCCCTACCCGCTCTTCGCCTACGCGGGGCTGCTGCTCTGGACTTTCTTCGCCAACGCCGTCGGCAACTCGACCACCAGCCTCGTGCAGAACACGAGCCTGATCACGAAGGTCTATTTCCCGCGCCTGTTCATCCCGGCGGCGGCGACCGCGGCGGGACTGGTTGATCTGGGCGTCGCGTCGGTCATCCTCGTCTGCCTGTGCGTCTATTATCAGGTGGCGCTCACGTGGTCGCTCGTGCTGCTGCCCGCGTTCGTCGGGCTGCTCGTGCTGCTGGCGCTCGCCGTCGGGCTGCTCATTTCGGCGCTGACGGTGAAGTACCGCGACCTGCGCCACGTCGTGCCGTTCATGATGCAGTTCTGGTTCTTCGCCTCGCCGATCATCTACCCGGCGGCGCGGATGCGCGGGCGCTGGTACTGGCTGCTCGCCGCCAACCCCGTGACCGGCATCGTCGAGGGCTTCCGCGCCGCGCTCGCCGGGCACGCATTGCCGACTCTGCCGCTCGCCGTCGCCGTTGCGCTGACCTTCGTGCTGCTCGTCTGCGCCACGTACACCTTCCGCCGCCTCGAAGCGACCTTCGCCGACGTGATTTGAGCACCAGGATGCAGCCGATGGTGACCATTGAGAACGTCAGCAAGCGCTACCGCATTGGCGGGCTGCACCCCGGCTACTTCACTTTCCGCGAGATGCTCGAAGGGGTGGTGCGCGCGCCGTTCCGACGGCGCAAGAACGGCGACGACGCGGATGCGCGGCGGACGCTGTGGGCGCTCCGCGACATCAACCTCGAAGTGCGTCAGGGCGAGTTGGTCGGCATCATCGGGCACAACGGCGCGGGCAAGAGCACGCTGCTGAAAATCCTCTCGCGCATCACGAAGCCGACCACCGGGCACGTCGCGCTCTATGGCCGCGTCGGCAGTTTGCTCGAAGTCGGCACGGGCTTCCACCCGGAGTTGACCGGGCGCGAGAACATCTATCTGAACGGCGCGATCCTCGGCATGCGGCGGGCGGAGATTGATCGGAAGTTCGACGAGATCGTGGCCTTCTCGGAGGTCGAGCGGTTCATCGAGACGCCGGTCAAGTGGTACTCGTCCGGCATGTACGTGCGGCTCGCCTTCTCGGTCGCCGCGCACCTTGAGCCGGAGGTGCTCATCATGGACGAGGTGCTCGCCGTCGGCGACGCCGCCTTCCAACAGAAGTGCCTCGACAAGATGCATGAGATCAGACAGCAGGGGCGCACGATCTTTTTCGTCTCGCACAACATGCCCGCGGTCACGCGCCTCTGCAAACGCGTGCTGCTGATGGAGCAAGGGTGCATCGTCCACGAAGGCGACGCGCGCGCGGTGGTCAACGCCTACTTAAGCTCAAGCTGGAAGGTCGGCGCGGAGCGCGCGTGGGCGGCCGCCGAAGCGCCGGGCAACGACGTGGTGCGCCTGCGCCGCGTGCGCGTCTGCGACGAGCGGGGCGCGACCGCCGCGGCCGTTGACATACGCCGCCCCGTCGGGCTTGAGATCACTTACGAAGTCCTGCGCGCGGGTCAGACGCTCACGCCCGTCGTCGAGGTCTACAACGAGACGGGCACGCAACTCTTCAGCGCGCACGACACGGGCGCGGAGTGGCGCAGGCGCGCGCGCCCCCTTGGCACGTACACGAGCACCGCGTGGATTCCGGGTAATTATCTGGCCGAGGGCAGCCTGCTCGTCCACGCCTCCGTCATGTCGCACTACCCGGCGACGGCCCTGCACGTCGAGGCGAGCAAGGTCGTCGCCTTCCAGGTGATCGACAGCCAGCAGGGCGACACGGCGCGCGGCGACTACGTCGGCCCGATGCCCGGCGTGCTGCGCCCGCTCCTGAACTGGACGACTACGGCAGAAGACCGGGCGGGCCGGGATGAGGGCAATTAACCACGAAAACACACGAAACAACACGAAACAGCTTGACTAATTCTTCGTGTGTTTCTGCTTCGTGTTGCTTCGTGTGTTTTCGTGGTTAATTATCCGCCTGCAAGCATTCACCGTGCGGTTTCGTCTAGCCACGCCGTCAACCATCACCGAGCGTCGCCTATGGGTCAGGCCGTTAAATTGAAAGAGCGTCTCAAGACGCGCACGCCGCTCGCGCTGAAGATTCTGGCGAAGCGCGCGCTCGTCGGCACGGTCGGCGCGTGCGTGCGCGCGACGGCGCGCGTGGTTGGCTTCGGCACGCACGTGCTGCACCTCGCCGTCAAGCACGGGCTTGACCTAGACCGCGCGTGGCCGACCAACCCGCAGGCCGTCCCGTCCGGCGCGCTCCCCGAAGGGCTGTGGGGCGCGCAGGATTTTCTCTTCCTCATGGACGCGGCGCGGGCGCGCGAGCGTGAAGCGCCCGTCGTCACCTCGATCATCATCCCCGTCTTCAACAAGGTCGAGTACACCTTTCAAGCCCTGCGCGCGCTGCTGCGCGAAGTCGATCTCGCGGCGAACGAGATCATCGTCGTCAACAACGCCTCGCGCGACGCGACGCCGCGCCTGCTCGCGCACTTCGGCGCGGCGCTCACGGTCATCAACAACGAAGAGAACCTCGGCTTCGTGGATGCCTGCAACCAGGGCGCGGCGGCAGCGCGCGGGCGCTACCTGATCTTTTTGAACAACGACACGGTCGTGCTGCCGGGCTGGTGGCGCGCGCTGGTCGAGACGGTCGAGCGCGACGAGCGCGTGGGCGCGGTCGGCTCGCTCTTCCTCTACCCCGACGACACGATCCAGGAGGCCGGCGCGATCATCTGGCGCGACGGCGTGCCGCACCACTGCGGCTGGGGGCGGCGCGCGGCGGATCGTGCCTTCAACTTCGCGCGCGAGGTTGACTACTGTTCGGGCGCTTCGCTGCTCGTCCGCAAGGAACTCTTCGACCGGCTCGGCGGCTTCGACCGCCGCTTCGCGCCCGCCTACTACGAGGACGCCGACCTCTGCATGGGCGTGCGCGCGCTCGGCCGCAAGGTGGTCTTCCAGCCCGCGTCGCGGCTCATACATTACGAGGGCGCGACCGCCGGCCGCGACACCGGCGCGGGCTTGAAGCGTTTTCAGCTCGTCAACCGCGAGAAGTTCGTGGCCAAGTGGCGCGACGTGTTGGCGCGGGAGCACTGGCCGCACGACCCGGCTAACGTCGCGCGCGCGGGCGACCGCAGGCGCGGCCCGCGCGTCGTCGTCTTCGACGAGCGCGTCCCGACGCCCGACCGCGACGCCGGCAGCGCGCGCATGCTCTTCCTCCTGCGCACGCTGGCGCGCGAGCACCGCGTCGTGTTCGTGCCGATGAACCGGCCACAGTGGCCCGAGTACGAACAGCGCCTCTGGGCGGAGGGGATCGAGACGGCGAGCGTGGCCGACTACCCGCGCCTGCTGCGCGCGCGCCGGTTCGCCGCCGCGGTCGTGAGCCGCCCGCCCGTCGCCGCCGCGCTCATGCCGCGCCTCAAGCGGGCCGGTCTCCGGCTCGTCTTCGACATGGTGGACGCGCACTTCCTGCGCTTCGCGCGCGAGCACGCGGTCACGAACGAGCAGCACGTCGCGGCGCAGGCGGCGCACTACCGCAAACTTGAGACGAAACTCGCGCGAGCGAGCGATCTCATCTGGTGTAACTCGACGGAGGACAAGCGCGCCGTCGCTGCGCTCGCGCCCGGCAAACGCATCGAAGTCATCCCGACCATTCACGAACAGCACGAGCGCGGACTGTCCTTCGAGGAGCGCCGCCACCTGCTCTTCATCGGCAACCTCGCGCACCGCCCGAACAGCGACGGCGTGCTCTACTTCCTGCGCGAAGTCCTGCCGCTCGTCCGGCAGACGCTGCCCGACATCGAACTCGACATCGTCGGCGACCAGCCGGAGGAAATATCCGCCTACGCGGACGCGCGCGTGCGCGTGCACGGCTACGTGCCGGACGTGGGCGCGTTCTGGCGGACGCGCCGCGTGTTCGTCGCGCCGCTGCGCTACGGCGCGGGCGTGAAGGGCAAGATCGGCGAGGCGCTCGCGCACGGGCTGCCGTGCGTCACGACTACGGTCGGCGCGGAGGGCATGGGTCTTCAGCACGAAGAGTCGGCCATGATCGCGGACACGGCCGCCGCCTTCGCCGCCGCCGTCGTGCGGCTTTACACGCAGCGCGAGTTGTGGCAGCGTCTCGCCGACCACGGCCACGCGCACATCGCGCGCCACTTCACGCCGGAAGTGATCGCGCCCGTGATTGACGACTCGATGAAAGAGTTGCTAGGCGGCCCCGCCGTCGCGCCCAGACAGCTTTAATCAACTCGTGAGAATCCTGATCACCGGCAGCAACGGCTTTGTGGGCGGCGGCGTGGGGCGCTGGGCGGCGCGCGCTGGGCACGAGGTGCTGGGCGTGGCGCGGGCGAGCCAGCCGGCGGCGGGCTGGCCCGGCGCTTACGTGCAGGCGGACGCGCTCGCCTCAGACCTCGCGGGCGTCGTGCGCGCGTTCGCGCCCGACGCGCTGCTGCACGGCGCGGGCACGGCCTCCGTGAGTGCTTCGCTGGAGACGCCGCTCGACGACCTGCGCGCCGCCGTCATGACCTGGGCCAACGTGCTCGACGCCGTGCGCCGCACGGGTCTGCGCCCCGTCGTCCTGTTCCCTTCGAGCGCCGCCGTCTACGGCGACCCGGCGGCGCTGCCCGCGCGCGAAGATTCGCCTGCGCGGCCCATCTCGCCTTACGGCTTTCACAAGCTCGCGTGCGAGTTGCTGGCGCGCGAGTACGCCGAGTGCTTCGGGCTGCGCACGGTCGTCTGCCGGCTCTTCTCGCTCTTCGGCCCGGCGCAGCGTCGCCTGCTCGTCTGGGAGTTGTACCGGCAGTGCGCGGGCGCGGGCGACACCGTCTGGCTCGCCGGCACGGGCGCGGAGACGCGCGACTACCTGCACGTTGACGATGTCGCGGCGGCGCTCGTGGAGTTGGCGGCGGGTCAGGCGCAGACGGCCGACGCCGGGCGCTGTCTCACCGTCAACGTGGCGAGCGGCACGGAGACCAGCGTGCTCGACCTCGCGCGCCGGATGCGCGATCTGATCGCGCCGGGCAAAGAGATTCGCTGCCGCGGCGCGGCCCGCCCCGGCGACCCGCGCGCCTGGCGCGCAGACATCACCACTTTGCGCGCGCTCGCGCCCCGCTGGCAGCCGCGCCCGCTCGACGCGGCTGTGGCCCAGTGCGTCAACGTCTGGCAGCAAGAATCTACCTGATTGTGCGGGGAGTCGGGCGGACGGGCAGGAAAGTATCACGCCGCCCGGCGAGGGCAGGCCGGCACTGCTACCCTAGGAACATGATCATTAAGCGTATCACCGCCACCACGAGCGTCGTCGTTACCAATACGTCGCGCACTCTCTTAGCCGTTTGAGACTTCCGCGGATCGATTTGCTGACTCACCCCGAAGGCGGTGAACATGAGGAAGAGCCACCACACCCCGTGCAGCAAATTCCACACGCCGGTCACGATGAGAAGAATACCCATTACCCGCATGAGTCGCCTCACGCTATCGTGCTGTTGTCGTAAAGTCATCACAGCCCTCACAATGTCAGTCCCGCCTGCTACCGCGGGCGGTGCTGAACTCTGTCACACCCGATGGCAAACCGCTATAACCTCACGGCCTACGTTCCCCGCCCACTGTCTTTAACCAGGACGCCCCGGCAGGTGGCGAGTTGGGCCAGGATGGCCCTGTCCTTTTTCTTCAGCGTCTGTGCGAGTTGGATGGTGCGGTTAAAGTCTGTGCGGGCTAATAAGGAGAAACTCGGCCCGAAGTCGGGGGTCTCCAGCTTGTAGACTTTGGTCAGCATCGCCGCCAGCCCGGCCGGCGCTGGCTTACTCTTGTCGTCCGGATTGGCGTCGAAGTTATTGAACGCCCTGATGGCGGCTTCCATGACTTCAAAGCCTTGCAGCGGACTGAGCCGGGTCTCGACCTCGGTGATGATGAGCAGGGATTGTGCCTTCTCCAAGCCCTCGTCGGCTTTGCCGAGCATCTGCTGGGCGTCGGCGAGCACCTCCGCCGCCCGCGCGAGGTCCTTCCGGTTGTATAACGCGCGCGCCACTTTCGCCAGCAGGAAGGCCCGCTGCCGCAGGTCGGACACACCTTTGGCATAGCGCAGGGCCGCGTCAACCTCGCCCTTGTCGAGCAGCGACGAGGCGGCCTGATAACGCACCAGTGAATCAAGCCCGCCGTGGAGCTCGCTGTTGTTAACTTTTTCGGCGAGCGTCAGTGCGCGGTCAACTTCGCCATTACTCACGGCCGCCAACGCTGCGCGGAAGTAAAGCAGGTCGCGCTGGAATTGATCCGTGGTCTTCTCCGCCTGCTTCACCAGATCGTCTGTGCTCGCGGGTTGGTACAGCTTGTTCACGGCCTCGATGGCACTGCCCTGCGTTGCTCTCTGCGCGATTACGTCCAGCGAGTTGCGGAACACCGGCGCTTTGTCCGGCAGGTGGCGGACGAAGAATGGCAACAACCGCTGGCCCGTCATGTAGTCTATGGGGTTAGGCGGGCGCGTCTGCGCCGCCTCGGCTAAGCGTAGGAACGAATCGTTGGCAAAGTTGAGCAATTCAATCGCCAGCCCGCCGTCGGGGCGAGCCGGGCCGCCAGAGTTTTGCGTCGCCCCGCCGCCGATGCCCGCCGCCGTAAATTCCGGCAGCGCATAAGTCGCCAATATCTGAAGATTAACCCCGACGTGATCAGGGTCGCGGCGTGCGGCCGCCAGCGTAAGCTTGTAGAGCGCGTCTGCTTGCGCCGGCTGCTGCTGCCGCAGGGCGAACAGCACGCCCAGGATTGAGGGGTTGAGGCCGCCGGTTAAACTCGCCGCGGCTAGCTGCACAGCCCGTTCCGGATTCGTGTCGGCGAGGCTGGCCGCCGTTTGCAGATAGAGGCCGGCGCTCTCGCCCTGATTTTTGTCGCCCGGCGCGCTGACCTCACCCTCCGCGTTCGGCTTGACCTCGGCGGTCGAGCTGATCAGTTTTTCAGCCAGGTCGGCGTCATGCCTGGCCACCAGGCTCAAGACCTCACCTCGCAACTGGGCGAGCGGCGATGCGGGCGCGAACGGCAGCCCCGCGGCGGCCGTGTTTTGCTTATCAGGCTTCACCGCGGAGATTGCGCGGAAGGCTTCTTCAAACTGCCGCCGCGCGCGCGGCTCGTCGTACCGCCATAGTATGTCGGCGGCCTGCGCTAGGACTCTGATCTTGAATTGCTCATCGTCGAGCGTGTTGGCCGTATCGGACAGTTGCGCGAGGACATACAGGGCGGTCTGCTGCGGCTGTGTGAGTGTGTCGTTCGTGCCACTGCCGTGCGGTCTTGCCCCCGGCTCGCTCCGCCTTTTACTACTTATGTCTTGCGCCGTCGCCGGCCAGGCGAGCGTGAGGCCCAGCAGAAACCCGCCCAGCACTTTGTTAACTTGCTGCATCTCGCGTTACCTCCACGTTCTACGCTTAGCCTTTACCGTGGCGTGCTTGGTAACGGAAGTTAATCGTCGCCTGCCGCCGCGTATGCGGCCTGGATGTCAGCTTGTTACAGGCCGGCAGCAGGGGCCATACTTCCCTGGCTTGTTGAGGCTCGCAGTTGAAGAGCCGTTGAGCTGGAGCAGGACTCGACGAGGAATGAGGCTCTTATCGGGTTTATAGGAAACCTGACAAAATCGGCTGAGGATTTTATCAGAGGGGCTAGCGACGACCCCAGGTTCGCTGGCGCGGACTATATCGCCGTTCCGGACTGCCGTCAACAACTATTTGCAAGTTTCCGCGCGACCGGGCCGCACACCCAGGTGGGGAGAGGAAAGCTCACAGCCGGACGATGCGCGCGCAGCTCAACTTGCGCAGGTCGCGGTCGAGCGCGTTGCGCGTATCAACGATCAGCTTCGCCAACTCGCAGACGCGCCGGTAGTCAACCTGGCTGTGGTCGGTTACGATCACGACGCAGTCCGAGCGCCGCA
>Ga0081539_10000451_pt1 | contig 87519 bp, 76 predicted proteins | sample TabmetS4T2R2_FD_71023 | JGI IMG/M metagenome (GOLD analysis project Ga0081539, IMG submission 71023) | Tabebuia heterophylla rhizosphere microbial communities from the University of Puerto Rico - S4T2R2 | ecosystem: Host-associated > Plants > Roots > Rhizosphere ...
CGAAAACATCGCCTCATCGCCAGGATGTACCATCACATCCCTTAACTCCGGAATACCCCCAAACATCCAAGACACCCAACCGCGGTATTGACCGATCCACCCCGGACATCAAGCAAAAGACTCAATAGCACCCAAACTTTCCAAGATCCGGAAGTCACCACCCGTCGGCGGTGACGCTGCGTTAGTGGGCAGGCCGGGGGTGGGTGCGCTCTGAGCCCGATGCCCCTTTAGATCGCTGAGTGGCATTGGGTCCGGACCACGGCGGACGTCGCGGTAGCCCAAATTTGTTCGAGATTGGTCTACGTGCAGTCGCCGGTCGTGGTGGCGCGGGTGCGGCTCTGGCCGGCGGTCGCCACCGGGGCGGCTTCCTGGGCGGTCACCGCGAAGCCGGTGTTTCGGTCGTCGGCCGCCGCCGCGAAGATGATGCCCAGCACCTGGCCGTTGGTCGCGACGAGCGGGCCGCCCGAGTTGCCGCTCCGGACCAGTGCCCGGATCGTGTAGATCTCTCGGGTCACGTCGCCGGAGTTGTAGATGTCCGGGCCGGTGATGTCGCCGACGTCGCGCACGCGGGCAGACTGGGCGTTGAAGGGCCCGTCCAGCGGGAAGCCAATCACGATCGCGTCGGCGTTGGTGGGGGCCTTGCGGGCGGCGAACGGCATGACCGGCGCGTCGAGGCCGGGCACGTAGATCACCGCGAGGTCGCGGTCGGGGTCGTAGACGGTGACGCGGCCGTCCAGCCGCTCGTCGCCCAGCTCGACCGTCACCGACTTGGTGCCGGCGACCACGTGGGCGTTGGTCATGACGCGCTCGTTGGCATACACGAAACCGGAGCCCTCGATGCGCCGCGAGCAGCTCGGCGCGGAGCCGAGCACCTTGACCACCGACTGGCGTGAGTTGGCCACGACGCGCGAGTTGGCCAGGCGCGGGTCGGGCGCGGCGACCTCGCGGGCCCGGGTGGGTGCCAAGTTGCCGAAGACCTCGGGGAAGCCACGGGTGTCCACCGTGTTTCGCAGGGCTTCCGAAAGCGCCTGTGCCTGCTGCGGCATGACGCGGTTGACGCCGTCGAGCAGGGCGCTGTTACGCACCGAGCTGGCCAGCCAGGGCAGTGACGACGAGCCGAGCGGGACCGCGACAAGCCACGCGACAAGCAGCACCGCGATCACCGACACGAGCGCGCCGCCCGCGTCGTCGAGCTTGCGGCCGGTCGGGCTGGTGATGGCGTGGCGCAGGTGGGTGCCCAGCCAGCCGGCCAACGCCTGCCCCAGGACGGCTAGCCCGAAGATGGCGATCAGTGACACGACGACGCGCACGGCGTCATCCGCGAACTGCCGGGCCACAAGTGGGCCGAGCTGTAGGCCGATCAGCGCGCCGCCGAAGAAACCGGCGAAGGATAGCGCCCCAATCACGAATCCCTGTCGGTATCCGCTGATCGCGAACAACACCATAAGAAGGACAAGAGCGACATCGATGGCGGACACCCGTCAAGGGTACGGGGGTCCGGCCAACGCCGAGAGCGACTCGCGGCCAATGCGGCGCGAACCCGGGGGTCAACCGACGTCGTCTCCGGCGGAGGGGGTGGGCTGCGGGGCGGGCGTGGGCAGGTCGGCGATCCTGTCGCGCGGCCACGGGCGGGCCCAGCCGCCCATCTCCAGCAGCGCCGACAGCACGCCCGCGGTGAAGCCCCAGACCAGCATCCCGCGCACCCGGAACGCCGGCCCCATCCAGCCGCTGGGGTGACGCAGCATAAGCCTGTTGTCCGGGTCGACGAGCTCGGCCACCGGCAGGCGGGCCACCCGCGCCACCTCGGCCGGCGCGCGCGGGTGTACCTCGTGCGGGGTGTGCCACCAGCCGAGCACCGGCGTTACCACGAAGTCGCTGACCGGGATCCACAGCGGCGGCAGCTGGGCCAGCACGGTCACGCTCTCCGGCCGGAGGCCCACCTCCTCGTCCGCCTCGCGCAACGCGGTCGCGGCGGCGTCGACGTCTTCGGGGTCGCTCGCGCCGCCCGGGAAGGCCGGCTGGCCGGCGTGGGTGCGCAGCGTCTCGGCCCGCTGGAGCATCAGCACGTCGGGCTCGCCATCCTGCTCGCCGAGGAGTACGAGCACCGCGCTGGCCCGGCCGCCCTCCTCCGGCGTGGGGAGGCGGGTGAAGTCTTCGACCCGTGCGGTGCCGAGGCGGTCGAGCAGCGGGCGCAGCCAGGCCGGCGCCCCGTTGGCCCCGGTCACGGCAGCGTCACCCCGAGGTGCTTGGCGGCCAGCGTCCCGAGGGTGGCGTCGTCGAGCGCGGTGGAGTTGTAGAGGTGGCGCAATCGACCGTCGCGGTCGACGAAGAGGGTGGCCGGCAGGGCGGTCACGCCGAGCTTGGCGCGGAGCCGCTCGCCCGGGTCGAAGAGGTTGGGGTACGTCACGCCAAGGTCCGCCGCCAGGCTGCCCGCCGCCGAACGCCGGTCGCGGGTGTCGACCCCGACGACGGTTACCTTGCCGGCCGCCCGCTCGGCGAAGCGCTGGAAGGCGGGCAGCTCCTCCCGGCACGGATCGCACCACGAGCCCCAGAGGTTGACGATCGCCGGCCCGCGGATCGCGCTGACGGCCACGTCTTGCCCGCCGGTGAAGCAGGGCAGCGCCAGATCGGGCAGCGCCTTGCCCACACCGGCCAGAGCGGCCGGCGCGGCGGACGGCGGGGGTGCGCTCAGCGCGGCGCAGTCGGCGAACGGTGCCGGCGGCTCGGCGGTCGGCGGCGCCTCATCCGACCCGCCACATCCCGCGAGGACAAGCGCGAGCGCCACGGCGGCTGCCCGCATGAAACGACGGCTCACCCTATCTCCAGGTCGGCTCGCTCACGGGGCGCTGAAGGCGACGTCTTCCTCCGCCGCCCCGAAACCCCGACTTCGTCGGCGGGGCGACTCCGTCCAGACGCCGCCGCGCCAGCTCGCTCGCTCACGGTGTATCCGGGGCCACCATCGCCTGGGCGGGCACCAGCTCCGGGTCGACGCCCGCGGCGGCGGCGAGCTCGCGGGCGCGCGGGCCCTTGAGCAGCTTGGCCGCGGCGGCCGCCTCGGTGGGGCCCGTCCCATACGACGGGCAGAGCTTGGCCAGCGTGCACGCGCCGCAGGCCGGCTTGCGGGCGTGGCAGACCCGCCGGCCGTGGAAGATCACGCGGTGGGAGAGCATGGTCCAGTCGCGCTTGTCGAAGAGCGCGCCGATCGCGTGCTCGATCTTGACGGGGTCGGTCTCCCCAGTCCACTCCCACCGCCGCACAAGCCGCTGGAAGTGCGTGTCGACCGTGATGCCGGGCACGTCGAACGCGTTGCCAAGGATGACGTTGGCCGTCTTTCGCCCGATGCCGGGGAGCTTGACGAGCTCGTCGAGCGTGCGCGGCACCTCGCCGCCGTGGCGGTCGACGAGCGCTTGGCCGAGCTTCATCACCGAGTCGGTCTTGTTGCGGAAGAAGCCGGTCGGCTTGAGCAGATCCTCAAGCTCCGCCCGATCGGCCGCGGCGTAGTCGGCGGCTGTCTTGTATTGGGCGAAGAGCTTGGGCGTCACCTCGTTGACCCGCACGTCGGTGGTCTGCGCGGAGAGGATCGTCGCGACGGCGAGCTGCAGCGGGGTCTCGTGGTCGAGCTCGCAGTGCGCGTCGGGGTGGGTCTCCTCCAGGATCCGCCCCATCTTGCGCGCGCGACGCTTGCGCGACAGGTCACTCTCTACACGTGCCACGCGCGAAGCCTACGCCCGCCCACCGACAGCTCAGCCCGCCCCGGGCGGCGTGATCTTTCCGGTCTTGCCGAGGGTGGCCCCGCTGGATGGGAAGTCCGCCTCGCTCAGCCGGGCCACCGCCGCCGCACCTCGATGGTCGCCGTCGACGGCGGGCTTGCCGCCGGAGTCGAGGTAGGTCGAGATGAACTGCCCGCCGCCCCAGCTGCCGTCGGCCGCCAGCGAGACCTTCAGCACGCCACCCAGCCCCAGCACGCCGGACTTGTTGAGCGTGCTGGCGCCACCGGCGAAGTTGCCCAGGCTGTACGCGATGAGGCGGCCCTTGTAGAACTCCATCGCCCGCAGCACGTGCGGCCCGTGCCCCACGATCAGGTCCGCCCCGGCGTCGACCATGGCTCGCGCGAACTTGATCGGGTCGCCCCGGTTTTCCCCCACGTAGATCTCGGTGCCCGGTTTGACGTGGGTCATCGCCGAGCCCTCCGCGCCCATGTGCACCTGCACGACGACGATGTCGGCCTCGCTGGCGGCCTTCTTCACCACCTCGGCCGCCGCATCCACGTCGACCAGCGGGTTGGACCACGGGTACGGCGAGAAGCCGGCCACTCCCACGCGCACGCCTTCGACGTCCATCACGGTGATCTCGTCCGGCGCGCCGGTGTGCTGCAGCCCGTGCTCCTCCAGCGCCTCCTGGGTGTTGCGGAAGCCGGCCGGCCCGTAGTCGTGCCCGTGGTTGTTGGCCATGTTGAGCAGCTCGAAGCCGGCCTCCTTCAGGTGCCCGGCGTATGACGGCGGCACCCGGAACTGGAAGCAGTTCTTCGCCGCCGCGCCGCACTTGCCGGTGCCGGTGTCCTCCGTGATCGGCTCCTCGAGGTTGCCCATCACGAGGTCGGCCTTGAGCGCCTCGCGCACCGCGGCGAAGAAGCCCTTGCCGCCGTTGGGCGGGAGCTTGCCGGGCGCGGCGCCCATGATGATGTCGCCGGTCGCGGACATCGAGATGGTGCGGCGTGGTGCCTCGCCGGAGGGTGGCGCGGCCGCCCGGCCGGAGGGCTCGGCGACCCCGCTGTCCCGCCACTGCGCCTCGGGCGGTGAGTCACCGGTCGCGGTGCAAGCCACGACACCGCCGCCGAGCAGCACCGCCCCGATCGCGAGCACGGCGACGAGCGGCCGCAGCCGGCCGCGGGCGGGAGCTTGCTGTCGAGGGGGCATCGCCCCGCGACCTTACCTTCCCCGCGCCAGCGCGTGTGACCTACCGAATCCGGTCTGACCAGGGCATTCCGGACCCTTCGCCGGTGCCGCCGCCAGCGCGTACCGCCGCGTGTACGGCCCGGGCCAGCGGTGCGCCCCATTCCGAGCGCGGACCCGCGTACGCCGCCTCCGGACCTTCCGGCGGGCAGAGGATCGTGACCGCGTCGGTGGAGGTACCCGTGGCGGGCAGGCCCAGCTCCCACAGTGCCTGCGCCTTCGCCTCCGTGGCGGTGGCGACGGCGTTGACCAGCGCGGCGGGCGAGAGGCGGACCGGAAGGCGCGCGACGATGTTGACCGTGCCCGGCCCGGTCGCCGCCGCCGCGGGCGGGGCCGCGGCCCAGATCGGGTCGCCGAGCCCGACGGTGGCCCATACCCGCACGCCACCGTCTTCGGCGGAGACGACCTCGGCCACGTCGACGCCGGTGAGCAGCCCGACGCCGGGACCGTCGAGGCGCTCCCGCGCGGCGAGCTCGGCCAGGTGGACGTCCGGATCGTCCCGGCGGTACGACATCGGCACCGTCGCGTTGACGACCCAGTGACGTACGCCGATGCCGCCGCCCAACGGCGCGGAGGAGATCGCGAGCAGCGGGGCGGCCAGCCGCCACACCAGCAGTGGAATGTCCAGCCCGCCCTCGCGGCGGGCGGTCAGCGTCGGCTCGGCGGACATCCATCGCACTCTACGGCTCGCCGATCAAGTTTCCGGGGGTGCACGCCCGATCCCCGCCCACGTGCGCCTAGACTTACTGCGCGCGTCGACACGCTGGCGAGGCGGCCGGTAAGTGAGAGTATGCGCAGGCGGAGGTGCGGCGATGGATGAGGTGTTGGCCCGCAGCGGGATCTTCCAGGGCGTCGACCCCGAGGCGGCGGAAGCGCTCGCCAAGGAGATGGAGACGATCGAGACCCGCAAGGGCGAGGTCGTGTTCAACGAGGGCGAGCCCGGCGACAGCCTCTACATCGTGCTGTCCGGCAAGATCAAGCTCGGTCGGCGCGCCGCCGACGGCCGGCAAAACCTCATCTCCGTCATGGGCCCGTCCGACATGCTCGGCGAGCTGTCCCTCTTCGACCCCGGCCCGCGCACGGCCACGGCCACCGCGGTCACCGACACGCGCCTGGCCCGGCTGCGCAAGCAGGCGCTGCGCCCCTGGCTCAACAATCGGCCCGAGATCGCCGAGCAGCTGCTGCGAGTGCTGGCCAGGAGGCTGCGCCGGACCAACGACGCGCTGGCCGACCTGATCTTCACAGACGTTCCCGGCCGCGTGGCGAAAAACCTGCTCCAGATGGCCGGCCGCTTCGGCACCCGCGACGGCGGCGTGCTGCGCGTGACGCACGACCTGACCCAGGAGGAGCTGGCCCAGCTCGTCGGCGCCTCCCGCGAGACGGTCAACAAGGCGCTCGCCGACTTCGCGTCCCGTGGCTGGCTGCGGCTCGACGGCAAGAGCGTGATCATCCTCGACCCCGAGCGCCTCGCCCGCCGCGCCCGCGTGTAGAACTCGTGTAGCAACAAGCCCCCGGAATGCGTGAGCGGCGCGAAAACAAGCAGGCTTGACTGTTTGTTTGCTACCGGGCAGGCTGTGGGTGTGCCGGTACGCATGCCGCAGCAGGAGCGCAGTCGCGCCACCCAGGCCCGCCTTCTCGAAGCCACCGTCGACTGTCTCGTCGAGCGGGGCTGGTCCGGCACCACCACCACGGTGGTCGCCGCGATGGCGGGCGTCTCGCGGGGCGCCCAGCTGCACCACTACCCCACCAAGGCGTCGCTGGTGATGGCCGCCGTCGAGCACCTGGCCGAGCGCCGCGCCGAAGAGATCCGCACCGAGGCGGCCGCCCTCCCGCCCGGTCCGCAGCGCCTCGACGGGGTGGTCGACATGCTGGCCGCCGCGTTCACCGGGTCGCTCTACGTGGCCGCGCTGGAGGTGTGGATCGCCGCCCGCACCGACCCCGAGCTGCGCGCGGCGCTCGTCCCGCTGGAGGCGCGCGTCGGCCGGGAGATGCACCGCCTGACCGTCGAGCTGATCGGCGCCGACGAGCGCACCCCCGGCGTGCGCGAGGCCGTGCAGGCCACGCTCGACCTGCTCCGCGGCCTCGGCGTGGCCAACCTGCTCTCCGACGACACCGCGCGGCGCACCGCGCTGCTCGCCGCGTGGAAGCGGCAGTTGGCCACCCTTCTGTGACGCGGAGGCACGCATGTCAATCCTCGCCGGACTCCTCGCCGACCTCGCCGCCGAGTCGGCCGATCTCGACGCCCGGGTCGGCCCGCTGCCGGAGGCGCACTGGGCCCGGCTGACCCCGGCCGAGGGCTGGACGATCGCGCACCAGATCGCCCACCTCGCCTGGACCGACCAGATGGCGACCGTGGCGGCCACGGATCGGGACGCCTTCTTCGCCTGGCTCAACGGCGTGTTCGACGATCCCGACCACTTCGTCGACCGCGGCGCCGAGAGCTACCTGGCCCCGCCGGCCGAGCTGCTCGCCCGGTGGCGGGCCGGGCGCGCGGCCCTCGCCGAGGCGCTCGCCGCCGCGCCGCCGAGCGCCAAGCTCCCGTGGTACGGCACGTCGATGTCGCCCGCCTCCATGGCCACCGCGCGGATCATGGAGACCTGGGCGCACGGCCAGGACATCGCGGACACGCTCGGCCACCGCCGCCCACCGACCGACCGGCTGCGGCACATCGCGTACCTCGGCTTCCGTACCCTCGGGCACAGCTTCATGACCCACGGCCGCGACGTCCCCGAGGCGCCGGTCCGGGTGGAGCTCGTCGGGCCCTCAGGCGGCATCTGGGAGTACGGGCCGGCCGAGGCGACCGACCGCGTCGTCGGGCCGGCGCTCGACTTCTGCCTGCTCGTCACACAGCGGCGACACCGCGCCGACCTGGCCCTTGTCGCGACCGGTCCGGTGGCCGACGAGTGGCTGGACATCGCGCAGGCCTTCGCCGGGCCGCCCGGCACCGGCCGCCAGCCCACCGGCGCCCGGTCATGATCCGCATCGGCAACGCCTCAGGCTTCTACGGCGACCGCTTCTCGGCCTGGCGGGAGATGCTCGAAGGCGGCCCGCTCGACGTGCTGACCGGCGACTACCTGGCCGAGCTGACCATGCTGATCCTCGGCCGTGACCGGCTCAAGGACCCCGCCCTCGGCTACGCCCGCACGTTCCCGCGGCAGATGGAGGAGTGCCTCGGCCTCGCCGCCGACCGTGGCGTGCGCATCGTGACCAACGCCGGTGGGCTCAACCCCGCCGGGCTGGCCGCCGCGCTCCGGTCCCTCGCCGCCCGGCTCGGCCTCTCCACCACCATCGGGTACGTCGAAGGCGACGCGCTCGACCGCCCCGGCGCGCTCGCGGCCAACGCGTACCTCGGGGCGTTCGGCATCGCCTCCTGCCTCACCGCCGGCGCCGATGTCGTGGTCACCGGCCGGGTCACCGACGCGTCGCTGGTGGTGGGGCCGGCGATCGCCCACTTCGGCTGGAGCCGCGACGACCTCGACGCGCTGGCCGGTGCGACGGTCGCCGGGCACGTGCTGGAGTGCGGCGCGCAGGCGACCGGCGGAAACTTCGCCTTCTTCACAGAGCTGCCCGACGGCGGGCGCCGGCCGGGCTTTCCGATCGCCGAGGTACACGCCGACGGCTCAGCCGTGATCACCAAGCACCCCGGCACCGGTGGCGCGGTCACGGTGGAGACGGTGACCGCACAGCTGCTGTACGAGATGGGCGCGCCGGCCTACCCGGGCCCGGACGTGGTGACTCACCTCGACAGCGTCAAGCTCGCGCAGGAGGGCCCGGACCGGGTGCGGGTGACCGGGACACGCGGCACGCCCCCGCCGCCCACCCTCAAGGTCGGCGTCGCCGGCGTCGACGGCCACCGCAACGCGATGACGTTCGTGCTCACCGGGCTCGACCTCGACGCCAAGGCCGCCCTTGTCCGCGCCCAGCTGGAAGACGCGGTAGGTAAGGAAGGCCTGACGTTCACCCGGACCGGCGCCCTCCTGCACGCCGCGATCCACGACCCCGACCCGAAGCGCGCCGGCCGCGCCTTCTCCGGTGCCGCGGTGGAGCTGGCCCTGTCCAGCTATCCCGGGTGCACCTTGACGACCCCACCGGGCGACGCGACCCCCAACACTGTCTTCACCGCGGACGAGACTCCGCAGGCGCCGCATTGGGCCGTCCACCCCGACGGCACCCGGGTGGAAATCCCTTCACCCGCGATCACGCGGGAGTTGGTCGGGGAGACGGAGCCCACACACGCCCCCTCCGACCCACCACGGGGGCCGCTGGGCACGCGGTCGGGCGACAAGGGGGTCGACGCCAACATCGGCGTCTGGGCGCGCCACGCCGCGGACTATCCGGCGCTCGTGGGGTGGCTGACCAGCGAAAAGCTCGCGGAGCTGCTGCCCGAGGTCGCGGGGCATGCCATCGAGCGATACGAGATGCGTAATTTGTGGGCGGTCAATTTTGTGATCCGTGGCCTTCTCGTAGACCGGGATCCCCTTGATCCACAAGGGAAAGCGCTGGGCGAACGGTTGCGGGCGCGAATCCGTGTCGCAGCGGGTGAGCCACTCGTTACGACGGAAGGCAGTAACGACGTCGCGAGACAGATGGGGGTCTGAGCCTTGGCCGTCCTGGACACCGCCATCGACCCGCGCAACCCGTCGTACCTGGAAAACCGCAGCGCGATGCTGGAGCGCCTGGCGGAGCTCGACGCCGCGTTGGACGCCGCGCGGGGCGGTGGCGGTGAGAAGTACGTGACCCGCCACCACGCGCGCGGCAAGCTGCTCCCCCGCGAGCGGATCGAGCTGCTCCTCGATCAGGACGCGCCGTTTCTGGAGCTGTCGCCGGTGGCCGCGTGGGGCACGGACTTCCCGGTCGGTGCGAGCGTGGTGACCGGCATCGGCGTGGTCGAGGGCGTCGAGTGCGTGATCATCGCGAACGACCCGACCGTGCGCGGGGGCGCGGTCAACCCGTACACGCTGAAGAAGACCCGCAGGGCCGGCGAGATCGCGCTGGCCAACCGCCTCCCGATGGTCAACCTGGTCGAGTCGGGCGGCGCCGACCTGCCCAGCCAGGCGGAGATCTTCATCCCCGGCGGGCAGGTGTTTCGCGACCTGACCCGCCTCTCCGCGGCGCGCATCCCGACGCTGAGCGTGGTGTTCGGCAACGCGACGGCCGGCGGGGCGTACGTGCCGGGCATGTCCGACTACACGATCATGGTGCGCAACCAGGCCAAGGTCTTCCTGGCCGGCCCGCCGCTCGTGCGCATGGCGACCGGCGAGATCACCGACGACGAGTCCCTCGGCGGCGCGGCGATGCACGCCTCTCGCTCGGGTCTGGCCGACTACGTGGCCGAAGACGAGCGCGACGGGATCCGCCTGGCCCGCCAGTGCGTACGGCGGCTGAACTGGCGCAAGGCCGGGCCCGCCCCGCGACTGGCGGCGCCGCCCAAGCACGACCTCGACGACCTGCTCGCCGTGCCCAGCGCCGACCTCAAGGTGCCGTTCGACCCGCGCGAGGTGCTGGCGAGGGTGCTCGACGGCAGCGAGTTCGACGAGTTCAAGCCGGCGTACGGCACCGCGCTCGTCACCGGCTGGGGCGACCTGCACGGCTACCCCGTCGGCGTACTGGCGAACGCGCGCGGCGTGCTCTTCTCCGACGAGGCGCAGAAGGCGGCCCAGTTCATCCAGCTCGCCAACGCCTCGGACACCCCTCTCCTCTTCCTGCAGAACACGACCGGCTACATGGTCGGCGCCGAGTACGAGCAGCGCGGCATCATCAAGCACGGCGCCCTGATGATCAACGCGGTGGCCAACTCGACCGTCCCGCACGTGACCGTCAACCTCGGCGCCTCGTACGGCGCGGGAAACTACGGCATGTGCGGCCGGGCCTACGATCCGCGCTTCCTCTTCAGCTGGCCCAATGCCAAGTCCGCCGTGATGGGGCCGACCCAGCTCGCCGGCGTGCTGTCGATCGTGGCGCGGCAGGCGGCCGAGGCGAAGGGCCAGCCGTACGACGAGGACTCCGACAAGGCCATGCGCGCCATGGCCGAACGCCAGATCGAGTCGGAGTCGGCCGCGCTCTTCCTCTCCGGGCGGCTGTACGACGACGGCGTGATCGACCCGCGCGACACCCGCACCGTGCTGGGGCTCTGTCTCTCCGCGATCCACAGTGGACCGATCAAGGGCGCCGAGGGCTTCGGCGTCTTCCGGATGTGAGGCGAGCGATGATTCGACGACTGTTGGTCGCCAACCGGGGCGAGATCGCGCGGCGCATCTTCGCCACCTGCCGCCTGATCGGGATCGAGACGGTGGCCGTCTACTCCGACGGCGACGCCGACTCGCCGCACGTCGCCGAGGCGGACTACGCGGTGCACCTGCCGGGCAACGCGCCCACCGCCACGTACCTGCGCGGGGATCTGCTCGTGGCCGCGGCGCGCAAGACCGGCGCGGACGCGGTACACCCGGGGTATGGGTTTCTCGCGGAAAACGCGGACTTCGCGGCGGCCGTGGCCGACGCGGGCCTGACCTGGGTCGGCCCACCCGCCAAGGTCATCAAGATGATGGGCTCGAAGATCGAGGCCAAGACGCTGCTGGCCGACGCGGGCGTGCCGATGCTGCCCACCTACCTCGACCCGGACGAGGTCACCGAGTTTCCGGTGCTGGTCAAGGCCTCCGCGGGCGGCGGCGGCCGGGGCATGCGCATCGTGCGGGACGCGGAGTCGCTGGGCGAGGCGGTGGCCTCGGCGCGGCGGGAGGCGGCCAGCGCCTTCGGTGACGGCACTGTCTTCCTGGAGCGGTACGTCGACAGGTCCCGCCACGTCGAGGTGCAGATCTTCGCCGATACGCACGGCAACGTGGTGCCGTTCGGCGAGCGGGAGTGCTCGATCCAGCGGCGACACCAGAAGATCATCGAGGAGACGCCCTCGCCGGCCGTCACTCCCGCGATGCGCGAGGAGCTGTGCGCCGCGGCGATCTCGGCGGCCCGTGCGGTCGGCTACGTGGGCGCCGGCACCGTGGAGTTCCTGCTCGCGCCGACCGGCGAGTTCTACTTCCTGGAGATGAACACGCGGCTGCAGGTCGAGCACGCCGTCACCGAGTGCGTCTCCGGCTTCGACCTCGTGCAGCTCCAGCTGCTCGTCGCGGAGGGCCTGCCGCTGCCGATGGCCGGCGCCGCGCCGATCCGCGGCCACGCGATCGAGGTGCGGCTCTGCGCCGAAGACCCGGCCTACGCCTGGCTACCCTCCACCGGCACGCTCCACCGCCTGCGCGTGCCCGAGGTGGCGGCCGAGTTCCGCCCGCTCGTGCAGCCCGGGCTGCGGCTCGACTCCGGGGTGTGGGACGGCTCGGTCATCGGCGTCCACTACGACTCGATGCTCGCCAAGCTGATCGCCTGGGCGCCCACCCGCCACGAGGCGGCCCGCCTGCTCGCGTCGACACTCACCCGCTCCCGCATCCACGGTGTGGTGACAAACCGCGATCTGCTCGTGCGCGTGCTGCGCCACCCGACGTTCCAGTCCGGCGACATCGACACCGGCTTCCTCGACCGGCACCAGGAGGTCTTCGCCCCGCTGCTGTCCTCTGTGGACGCGGTGCGGGTCTCCTGCCTCGCCGCCGCACTCGCCGAGTCGGCCGCCCGCCGCGAGTCGGCGACGGTGCTGCGCTCGCTCCCGTCCGGGTGGCGCAACGTGCCCTCCGGCTCGCAGACCACCGTTTTCGACGGACCGGCCGGCCCCGTCGAGGTCGGCTACCGGCTCGACCGGGCCGGTGAGCTGGCCAACTGGTGGGTGCGCGCCGTCGACCCGGAAGAGCTCGACCTCGCCGGCCTCGGCCAGCCGCCGGTCACCGACGACCACCCGCCGGTCGCCCTGGTCTCCGCCGCGCCGGGCCGCGTCATCCTCGACGTGAACGGGATCCGCCTCTCCCTCGACGTCGACCGGGTCGGCAACGTCTCCTATGTAGACAGTGCGGAGGGCTCGGTCGCGCTCACCGAGCTGCCCCGCTTCCCCGAGCCGGAGTCCGAGCTGGCCGAGGGTTCGCTCGTCGCCCCGCTGCCCGGCGCGGTCAGCCGCGTGCTCGTCACGCCCGGCCAGCGGGTCGGCGCCGGCGAGCTGCTCATGACGCTCGAGGCCATGAAGCTGGAACACCCCGTGCACGCCCCCGCCGCAGGCGTCGTCGCCTCGGTGCCGGTGAGCGCGGGCGCGCAGGTCGACACAGGTGCGGTATTGGCGGTCCTCACCCCGGAGTAGAAGTGTTGTTCGAACTAACCCCTCAGCAGGCCGACCTCCGCGACGCGGTCGCGGCCCTCGGCCGCCGCTACGGCCACGAGTACTTCGTGGCGAAGGCCAAGTCCGGCGCGCACACCACCGAGCTGTGGTCGGAGGCCGGCAAGCTCGGCTATCTGGGCGTCAACGTCCCCGAGGAGTACGGCGGCGGGGGCGGCGGCATCACCGAGCTGGCCATCGTCTGCGAGGAGCTGGCGGCGGCCGGCTGCCCACTGCTCCTGCTCGTCGTCTCGCCGGCCATCGCGGCCACGGTGATCGCCAAGCACGGCACGCCCGACCAGCGGTCGGCGTACCTGCCCGGCTTCGCGGACGGCTCGCTCAAGGTCGCGTTCGCGATCACCGAACCCGAGGCCGGCTCCAACGCCCACCGCCTGGCCACGACCGCCCGCCGCGACGGCGAAGACTGGCTGATCTCCGGCCGCAAGTGCTTCATCTCGGGCGTCGACGAGGCCGAGTACGTGCTGGTGGTCGCCCGCGTATCGACCGGCGACCGCTTGGAGCCCGCGCTCTTCCTCGTGCCCGCTTCCGCTCCGGGCCTCGTGGCCAGCAAGCTGGACATGGAGATCGTGTCGCCGGAAAACCAGTGGCTGCTCTACCTGGACGGCGTACGCGTGCCGGGCGAAGCCCTGATCGGCGGCGTGGAGGCCGGCCTCCCCGCCCTCTTCTCCGGCCTCAACCCCGAGCGCATCACGGTCGCCGCCATGGCCGCCGGCACCGCCCGTTACGCCCTGGCCCGCGCCTCGACCTACACGGCCACCCGCCAGGTGTGGGGCCACCCGATCGGCGCACACCAGGGTGTGTCTCACCCCTTGGCGCACGCGGCGGTGCAGGTCGAGCTCGCCCGCCTGATGATCGCCAAGGCGGCCGCCCTCTACGACGCCGGGCGCGACGTGGAGGCCGGCGTCGCCGCCAACATGGCCAAGTACGCCGCCGCCGACGCCGCCGCACTCGCCGTCGACACCGCCATCCAGGTGCACGGCGGCAACGGCATGACCACCGAGTATGGCGTCGCCACCCTGCTGGGCGCGGTCCGCGCCGGCCGCATCGCCCCGGTCAGCCGCGAGATGATCCTCAACTTCGTCGCCCAACACGTACTCGACCAGCCAAAGTCCTACTAGGGCGTGTTTCGTAAGGGCATGCCCTAGGTGCAGGCTGGGCCGGTGCCGCGTAGCTCGGCGTGTGGGGTGGCGGTCGCGAGGCCGGTCAGGTCGACGATCACGGTGCCGCAGTTGTTGGCGTCGCTGGCCTCGACGAGCTTGTCTTCCGGGTCGACGCGGGTGAAGAGCACGTATGTGCCGTCGGCCAGGCCGGCGGTGTCGATGTACTGGTCGGGCAGGTACCAGTTGTAGCGGTCTGCCCAGCCCCGCGAGATGCCGTACCAGAAGTACTCGGTCGTGCCGACGACCTGCTTGGGGTCGAGGCAGTCCGGCGCCGGGTAGGACAGCGGCGCGTCGCCCTTGCGGCCGAACGAGATGAGGTCGGTGTCCGCGACGCAGAAGCTGACCTTGTCGCCCACCGCCGCCGGTGCGGTGCCGATCGGCGTGCCGTCGGCATTCGCCCGCCAGAGCTCGGACTGCGCGAAGGCCTCGAAGTGGTAGTGCCCGTGTATGGGGTGGAACTCGACCAAGCCGGCCGCACGGTCGGAGTAGGTGCCGTTCGACCGGTAGATCCGCTGGGCCACCGGCTCGTCCTGGATGACGCCGGCCTCGCGGTCGAACCTCAGCTCCACCGGGCCCTCACCGACGTTTTGCAGGACCTGGTCGAAGCGGAGGCACTGGACCGCGCCCTGCTCCTCGCGCTCACTGTCGAAACAGGACTGTCCGGGCGGCGCGGTGTCGCCGAAGATGCTCCCCGGGTTGTCGTACGTGACGTTTTCCTGAGGGAGTGCCTGAAGGTCGGGCAGCAGGTCACGGAGCGGCTTGGCGGGCGGCGAGTATTCCACCTCGGCCAGTCCCTCGTACGCGATCACCGGGTCGGGGTCGACCGCGCCGAAGGTGACGCCGTACGCGACGTACACCTGATAAGTGCCGTTGGCCGCGGACGGGATGAGCAGCGACTGGGCGATGCCGACGCCGGCATTGGACTTGGCGACGAGCTGGCTGCCCCGGTAGACGAAGAGGCCGAGCGCGCCCTCGGTGGCGCCGGCCCACCGGATGGCGACCTGCAGGCCGCCGGGGCGGCGCCAGGTGCCCGGCGGCAGGGCCACGGTGAGCCGCAAGTGGTCACAGTGGACGGTCGCGCACTCCGGGATCCTCGGGTTGGTGGGGCCGTCTGCCCGCACCGTGCCGGTCCAGAAGCGGGCCGGGCCGGCGTCGCTCACCCGGACGCCCGAGTGGCCGGCGCTGGCGGGGGGCCCGGCGGCGAGAGTCAGTGCTGCGACGAGAGTGGCCGCCACGGCGGCTGGCAACAGGCGCATGAGTCTGCCCTCGCGATCGAGGTTGGACGATGCCGAGAGTCTACAGTGATCCGACTCACTGTCACTCGGCCGGAAGGGCCGTACACGCTGTCCCGTTCACGTCGCAGGTCAACGGCGTCGTCCCGGCCGTCCTGCGGTCGAACTGGAAGCGGAGCGCGACCGAGCCCCGCGCGGCCACCGGCACGCTGCCGGTGAAGGCGAACACCTCGCCCTCCTGCTTGAGCGTCGCCTGCGGGGCGCTCTCCACCCAGAAGGTGCGCATCGGACCGATCGTCGGCGGGAAGCGCAACCGCACCGTCCACTTGCGGTCGGCTCCGGACGAGTTCGTCACGAGTACCTCGCCGATGAAGCCGCCGTCGAACGTCTGCACCGTCCGGTAGCGCCCGGTGAGGTCGGGATCTGGTGCCGGCGCGGGCGGGCGCCGCGCGGGAGTCTCGATCACCCGGGAGAGGGAGGGGGACGGGGTCGGGCGCCGCGGGGAGTTGAGCGTCGCCTCGGGGGTCACAGCGGTGGAGCTGCTCGTCTGCGCGTCGGGCACGCTCGGGCCGGCCAGGAACGGGGGCGGGGTGGCCTGTGCCGCGGGCCGCGCCGGCTCCCGCCCGTCCGGGCGCAGGCTCACGAGCGCGAAGACGAGCAGGCCGATCAGGATGACCACGCCGGCCACGGTCGGCAGCCAGGGCAGCAGCTCGAACGCGCGCGGGCGCCACAGTCGACCCATCAACCGTCTCCGGCTACCGCGCCAGCGTCGGGCCCTGCAGGGCGTTTCGGCCCTTGCCGGCCAGGCAGCGGAAGGTGCGGTCACCTTCGGGGCGCAGCACCTCGAACTCCCACCCCTGGGTGGAGAGGAGCAGCGTCGTGCGCATGAACGTGCTGTCGGTGCACAGCGACTTGACCGCCGGCTCGTCCGCGACGTCGCCCGGGTCCACGCCGGCGGGCAGGTCACCGACCGCGTACGCCTCCCAGGTGTGCCGGCCGCGGCAGTCGACGCGCGGTGCGCGGATACCCGGGCCGTCGGCGTCGGCCGGGCCGTAACACTCGAGCTCCTCGGTGCAGCGCCCGCCGGCGAGGGGCAGCAGGCAGCCGGGCAGCGCGCCCCCGGCGAGCGACGGGAGCGGGGCACCCGACGTCGGCACCTGCGCGGTGGGGCTGGTGGTGGGGTCGGGGCGGCCGGCGACGTACCAGGCGGTCGCGCTGACGGCCGCGAGCAGGACGAGCGCCGCGACCCCGCCGAGGATCCACGGGAGACCGCGACGCCTGCTCTTGCTACCGACCGTCGGCGTGTTGTCGTGCGGCGGGACGAAGCTGGGAGAGCGCGGGGGCGCCAGGTGGCCGGCCCCGACACCCGGCGAGACCGGGTATGCCGGGCTGGGCGATGGCGGCTCGACCGAAATGGCGGGCGAGGCGGGTGCGGCCGGCGGGGCGTACGAACGCGAAACGTAGACACCGCGCGGCGGCTCGGTCAGCGACACCCCGCTCAGCATGTCGCGCAGCTGCTCGGCCGAGGGGCGCGACTCCGGCTCGTTGGCCATGCCGTGCCGCAGGACGTCCATCAGCCCTCTCGGCACGCCGGGCAGGTCCGGGATCGGCTGGTTGAACAGCTCCATCAGCGTGATCAGGCTCGGGTTGCGATCTTCTCGCCAGCGCGGCGGCTTGCCCCGCATGACCGCGTAGAGGGTCGCGCAGAGCGCGTACACGTCGACGGACGGGGAGGGCGCGCTGTGGCGAAACATCTCCGGCGGCGCGTACGCGGGCGTGAGCACCTCCAGCGTGACCGAGGAGTCGCGGGTCTCGGCGAGGATCGCGAGGCCGAAGTCGGCGAGCGCCGGCTCGCCGAAGCGGGAGCGGAGGATGTTGGCCGGCTTGACGTCGCGGTGGAGCACGCCGAGCTGGTGCGCGTCGGCCAGGGCGTCGGCGATCTTGATGCCCACCTCGCGGGCCTCGGCCGGCTCGAGCGGGGCGTCGCGCATGCGGTCGGCGTACGAGCCGTCGCACAGCTCCATGATCAGGTACGGATGCTGGTCGGCCGTCACACCGGCGTCGAACAGGTCGACCACGTGCGGGTGCGACGACATGCGGCCCGCCGCCCGCGCCTCGCGCAGGAAGCGCCGCTGGTCGCGCTCGTTGTCGAGCGTGCGGTTTTCCACCTTGACGGCGACATCGCGGGCGACCGACACCTGGATCGCGCGGTAGACCGTCGCATACCCACCGCGGGCAAGCACTGACAATCCGGACAGCCCCGGCACCACCGGCAACGGCAGCGCGCTCGGAGCCCTCTCGGTCACGGGTTAGAAGGTACCGAAGACACTCTGCCGAGCCGCTCCCGCACCGCGTCCGCTCCCGCTCGCTCGGCCACCCGCTGCGTCCCGTACGCGAATCGCACCGCCTCATCGGCCGCCGCCAGTGCCTCTTCGTGCTGGCCATTGGCGGCGAGCGACTCCGCGAGCACCTCGGCGGCGACCACGCAGCTGCGCACGTCTTCGGCCGGCACGGCCACCGCCCGGCGGGCCCAGTCGAGCGCCTGGATCCGCTGCCCCTCGGCGAGCAGCGCCGCCGCATACGCCGCGAGGGCCTGCCGCCGCGAGAAGAGCAGCCCGGGTGCCGTGCTTGTCGCGCTCGCTCCGCTCGCCTGGGCACCGGGGCGCGTGGCGGCGGTGGCGATCGGCGCGAGCAGCCCGATGGCGGTGGCCGCGTCGCCCTCGGCCAGCCGCGCCCGGGCCAGCAGCACTCGCGGGCCGACCTGTGCCGGCGCGAGCGGGTTGTTGGGCTCGACCTTCGTCATCACGGCCTGGGCGTCGCGCGCGGCCGCCTCGACGTCGCCGCTGTCGAGCGCCACGAACCCGCGCGTCGTGCCGGCCATGCCGGTGAGCAGCGGGTGCCCGATGCGGTCCGCATAGGACATGGCGTCGGTCAACAGGTCGGACGCGTGCTCGAACTCCCCGAGCCCGCGCGCGATCGCCCCGCGCACCACGAGCGCGAAGCCGCGCCCCCAGTCGTCGGCGACCGCGTCGAAGTCGCGGTAGGCGCGGCGCGCCTTGCGGTCGGCCTCGGTGAGGTCGCCGAGCTCGGCCGCCGCGAACGCCTCGACCGCGCGCAGCGTGCCCACCGCCCACGCCTCGCCGACCCGCTCGCCGAACGGCAGGAAGACCCGGGCCAGCCGCCGCGCCTCGGCCAGCCGCCCGGCCAGCAGCCGGGCGAAGGCCGTCGTGCCGCGCAGCCAGGCCCGCCCGGTAGGGTCGCCCAGCTCCGCGAAGAGCCGCGCCGCCCGCCCGAGCACCGCGTCGGTGCCGGCGAAGTCGCCCCGCGTCGTGGTCACCCAGGCGAGATCCTGCAGCGACCAGGCCTGGCCGAGCCGGTCGCCCGAGGCGAGATCCACTTGGTACGCCCCGGCGAAGCGGCTGCTCGCCTGCCCCAGCCGCCCGCGCAGGTAGTCGGCCATGCCGAGCCGCCGCATCGCCTCGGCGCGTGGCCCCGGCAGGCCCGCGTCGGTGGCCACCTGCATGGCCTCCTGCCAGGCGACAAGTGCGCGGTCGGGTTCGCCGAGCACGCGGTGGGCCCGACCGATGACGAGGAGCGCGCCGGCCCGGACCGCCGCGTCGTCGCCCGAGTTGGCGGAGAGCTTCTCCGCGTACGCCAAGGCGTCGCCCGCCCGCCCGGTCTGCAGCAGGGCCCGCGCCAGCACGAGGCGGTCGGCGGCCGGCAGCCCGTCGCCGGCCAGCTTGACCGCCCGCTCGGAGTACTCGACGGCAAGCGCCGGCTCGCCCATCGCGAGCGAGCGGCGCGCGGCCCGGCCCAGCGCGGCGACGCCGAGCGGCAACACCGTGCGGGCCTCCGCGTCGGGCCGGAGGCTCACCGCGTCGGCCAGCACCGCGGCCCGCTCGACGTGCGCGGCGACGAACGCGTCGCGGTCGGCCGGTGTCATCCCGCCGAAGCCACCCACCCGGGCTACCCTCCCGGACGGGAGCGCGGAGGGCGCGGGTGCGGCCCACTGCGCCAGCGTGGCGTGCCGCTCGGCGAGGTCGGCCTTGCCGACGCCCGCGTATGCCGCCTCGCGCATCAGCGGCGTCGGGAACGCGAACCCGTCGCGCGTACGCCGCAGCATGCGCCGCTGCAGCAGCTCGTCGACGGCCCGCTCGAGCTCGACGGCGGCCACCGCGGTCGGGCGCCCGTCGCGGCCGGCCCGCCGCTCGCGCAGCGCCTCGAGCGTGCCCTCCGGCACGTTGTCGCCGATCACGGCCGCGTCGCGGAGCACCGCCCGCGCGTCGGCGGGCAGCGCGTCGATGCGGGCGGCCAGCACGGCCGCGAGGTCGCGGGAGAGCAGCCGGCTGCCGAGCGATCCGGGCGCCAGCCGCCATGTGCCGCTGGCACCGGCCACCGGCGTGAGCGCCCCGCGCTCCATGAGCAGCGTGACGAGCTCGGCCAGGTAGAACGGGTTACCTTGCGCGGTGGAGAGCAGCCGGTCGGTGTCGGCCTGCGGCAGCCGCCCGCCGCGCATGTAGGAGGTGAGCAGCCGGGCCGCGTCGGCGCCGCGCAGCGGGGGCAGCGGGTGCACCTCGGCGTCGGCGAGCCGGGTGAGCGCGCCGGCCGTGCGGACCAGCTCGGGGCGCCCCAGCACCAGCACCAGCACCGGGCCGGTGAGGTGAGACAGCGTCACGCCCAGCGCCTCGATCGTCTCCGGCGTGGCGTCGTGCAGGTCGTCGACGATCACGAGCAGCGGCACCTCGCCGGCGAGCCCGCTCAGCAGCTGGGCGACCGCGATCGGCGTGGCCTCGACGTCGGGAGCCGCGGTGTCCGGCGTCCACTCCGCGACCCCGGCCGGCACACCGTGGGCGGTGGGCGTCTCGCCGTACCCCATCAGTGCGAGCAGGAGCTCGACGGCGACCGGCGGCGGATCGGACCGGAACCGGCCGAGGCGCTGGCCAAGTCTCTTGAGCCGCTCTTCGACGACCGCGCGGGTGACCGCGGTGGCCGAGTCGCGCGGCAGGCCGATCGCGGCTCGCACGAGATCGGCGAGGGGTGCCAGCCGGCGGCGCTCGCCGAAGGCGGCGCAGCGCACCGAGAGCACTCGTGCCCCGGTCGTGGCCGTGTATCGCCCGGCGCTCACGTCGTATCCGGCGGCGAACCGCTCGGCCTCGGACGCGAACCGGCTCTTGCCGATGCCGGCCTCGGCGGTCAGCACGAGCACGCGCGGCTCGGCGCTCTCGATAACCTCGGCGAGGCGCCCGGCCACCCGGCCGAGCTCCGCCTCGCGGCCCACGAACGGCGCCTCGTCGCCGACGCCTGAGCGCGTGCCCGGGGCGTCGTGGAGCCCTAGCAGCTCATACGCCTCGACGGGCTCGCGCTTGCCCTTGAGCCGCAGCGGCCGCAGCTCCCGCCACGAGGCGACGCGGCGGGTGGCCGTCGAGGTGCGGGCGCCGGCGTAGACCGCGCCCACGGCGGCGGCGTCGGCCAGCCGTGCGGCAGTGTTGACCGTGTCGCCGATGACCGTGTACTCGATCGCGGCCTGGATGCCGGCGACCACCTCGCCGGTGTTGAGCCCGACGCGCAGGCCCAGCGGCGCGCCGCCGCCCCGCTCGTCGTCGAGCACCCGGCGGACCGCGCGCTGCATGCTCAGCGCCGCCCGGACCGCCCGCTCGGCGTCGTCTTCATGGGCCACGGGGGCACCGAAGACCGCCATGATCCCGTCGCCGGTGAGCTTGTCGACGTGCCCGCCGAACGTCTTCACCGCGCCGGCCAGCGCGGCGAGCACCCGGTCGGTGACCGCGCCGACCCGCTCGGGGTCGAGGTCTTCGGACCAGGAGGTAAAGTCGGACAAGTCGCCGAAAAGGACCGTGACCACCCGCCGCTCGGCGGCGGGAAGCGAGGCAGCGGCCGGCAGCGCCGCGCCACAGTTGTGGCAGAAACGCGCGCCAGGCACCGCTACGGTGCCGCACACCGGGCAAGTCACGGTGAGTCCAACCACACCGACCCGGAAGTCGATTCCCCGCCGTCGTGCGCAAGGTACGCGAGTTGGGCGCGCACGGACCATTCGGCGGCGGGCCACAGCGACGGGTCCACATCCGCGTAGACCTTCGCCACGACCTCTTGCGCGCTCCGCGCGCCCTCTGATATCGCCTGTCTGACCTGGTCAAGGCGGGCGCGGCGGTGCGCCAGGTAGAACCGGGCGGCGGCGCCGCAGTCGGCCAGCGCCGGGCCGTGGCCGGGCAGGGCCGCGACACCGTGGTATCCGGACAGCGTCTCCAAACTTGCCATGTAGTCGCCGAGATCGCCGTCGGGCCACGCCACCACCGTGGTGCCGCGCCCGAGGATCGTGTCGCCCGTGAAGATCACCCGCTCGCCGCTCAGCTCCACGAGGTAGCAGACCGAGTCGGCGGTGTGACCGGGCGTGAGGATATGGGTGATGCCTACGCCGCCGGTGTCGTCACCCGCGCCGGTCATCTCCACGAATCGGGCGAGCCCGTCGACGTGGTCGGGGTGCCCGTGCGTGGCCAGCACCGCACCGACCGGTCCCGTATCGGCGACCGCGCGCAGGTGCCCCTCGTCGAGCGGACCCGGGTCGATGACGACGGAGCGCTCGGCGCCGGGCGCGCGCACCACCCACGTGTTGGTGCCGTCGAGGGTCATCGGCCCCGGATTGGGGGCGCGCACCAGCGTCACCCAACCCGGCAACCGGTCGGCCAGCGCCGCCGCGGGCGCGGTGACATGCCCCACCATGCCAGCGATCGTACGGCGCGAGTGTGACAGAAGGAGCTTTCACTCAGGTAGCGCTCAGGCGACCTCGACGATGACTTCGACCTCGACGGGCGCGCCCAGCGGCAGCTCGGCGACGCCCACCGCGCTGCGGGCGTGCTGCCCCGCCTCGCCGAAGACCGCGCCGAACAGCTCGGAAGCGCCGTTGATCACGCCGGGCTGGCCGGTGAAGCCCTCGGCCGACGCCACGAAGCCGGTCACCTTGACGACCTTGACCACGTTTTCCAGTCCGACGAGCGAGTCGATCGCCGCGATCGCGTTGAGCGCGCACCGCTCGGCCAGGTCTTTGGCCTGCTCGGGCGAGACGCCGGCGCCCACCTTGCCGGTGGCGAGCAGCTTGCCCTCGGCGATCGGCACCTGACCCGAGACGTACACGTGCTTGCCCGACTGGACCGCGGGCACGTAGGCGGCCACCGGCGGCACGACCTCCGGCAGCGTCAGGCCGAGCTCGGCCAGCTTCGCATACGGATCGTTCACGTCAGGCTGCCTTCGGGCGCTTGAGGTACGCGACGAGCTGCTCCGGGTTGGGACCCGGCACGACGGCGACCAGCTCCCAGCCGTCTTCTCCCCAGTTGTCGAGGATCTGCTTGGTGGCGTGGACCAGCAGCGGCACGGTGGCGTACTCCCACTTCTGCATGCCGGCACCCTAACCGGTGGGTCTTCGGGGGTTCGCCATCGGGCGCTACCCTGACGGGCACACTGCGACCGTGGCCTGGGGGATACCAAATGACGCAACCGCCGAACGGTGGCGCCGGAGAGCAGCAGGAAGGTTCGGCGCCCGGATATCCGGCACCCGTCGACCCGTTCGCCGCCGCACCCGCCGACCCGCCGGAGCACCCGGCTGTGCCGCCGCCACCTGCGCACCCGATCGTGCCGCCGCCTCCCGCGCACCCGGTGGTGCCGCAGCAGCAGCCGGGCTACCCGCCGCCCGGATACACCACGCCCGCCGCCTCGCCGGGCTACCCGCCGGCGCCCGGCTACCCGCAGCAGGCGCAGCCGGGTTACCCAGCGCCCGACCCCGGCTATCCGCAGCCCGGTTACCCGCCGGCTCAGCCCGGCTACGGGGTCCCGGGGGCGCAGCCCGGTTACGCGCCGCCGGTGCCCGGTCAGCCCGTGTCCGGTCAGCCGGTCTCGGGGCAGCCGGTCTCCGGGCAGCCCGGCTATCCCCCGCCCGGCCAGCCCGCCTACGCACCGCCGCCCGAGCAGCCCGGCTATCCCGCGCAGGTGCCCGGCCAGCCCTACCCGGCGCCGGTCTCCGGCGGGCCGTACGCGCCGCCCACGTCCGGCCAGCCCTACACGCCAAACGTCGGCTACCCGCAGGCCGCCCCCGGCTTCCCGGGCGACCCGGCGTACGCGCAGCCCGGCTACCCGGGCGCGCCCGTTCCGCCACGGAAGAAGTCGCGTACCCCGATGATCCTGGCCGTTGTGGCAGTGGTCGCCGTGCTGCTCTGCGGCGGCGGCGTGACCGCCGCGGTGCTGCTCATGCGCAACACCGAGCCCAACGACGGCGCGGCGGAGCCGGTGGCCGCGGTGCAAGACTTCCTCAAGGCCGTCTACGAGGACCAGGACGCCACCAAGGCCAACGACCTCGTGTGCGCCGAGGCCCGCGACGAGGAGGCCCTGACCAAGAAGGTCGACGAGGTCAAGGCCAACGCCACGAAGTACAAGGGCCCTCGGTACAAGTGGGACGAGCCGAAGGTGGACAACCAGGACACCGAAAGCGCCACCGTCTCCGTCAAGGTCACCATGACCACCACCGACGAGAAGGTCGCCGAGCAGCAGTTCAAGTTCACCGTCGTGCAGAAGACCGGCTGGTTCGTCTGTGAGATCGGCGGCTGATCACCCGTTAGATGAGCGGACTACGCTCGGAGCGTGCGGGCGAGCGAGCAGGTCCCCGGCCAGGTCAACCCGGCCTGGCCGGCGCGTCTCCATGTCGTGACCGGCAAGGGCGGCACCGGTAAGACGACCGTGGCCGCCGCGCTGGCGCTGGGGCTGGCCGCCGGCGGGCACCGCACGCTGCTCGTCGAGGTCGAGGGGCGGCAGGGCATCGCCGAGCTGTTCGGCCTCGGCCCGCTGCCGTACGAGGAGCGCAGGGTCGCCGGCACCCCCGACGGCGGCGAGGTGCGTGCGCTCGCCGTCGACGCCGAGCTCGCCCTGCTGGAATACCTCGACATGTTCTACAAGCTCGGCGCCGCGGGCCGGGCGCTGCGCAAGTTCGGCGCGATCGACTTCGCCACCACCATCGCCCCGGGCCTGCGTGACGTGCTGCTCACCGGCAAGGTCAAGGAGGCCACGACCCGCACCGCCGACCGCCGCCGGGTGTACCACGCGGTCGTGCTCGACGCGCCGCCCACCGGCCGGATCGGGCGCTTCCTCAACGTGACGGCCGAGACCGCGCGGCTGGCGAAGGTCGGCCCGATCAAAAACCAGAGCGAAAACGTGGCGGCCCTACTCCGTTCGCCGATGACCGCCGTGCACGTGGTGACGCTGCTGGAGGAGATGCCGGTGCAGGAGACGGTCGACGCGATCGGCGAGCTCACCGGCCTCGGCATCCCGATCGGCAAGGTCGTCGTCAACGCGACCCGCCCGCCACTGCTCACCGGCGCCAAGGTCAGCCAGGCCGAGCTGCGCCGGGGGCTCGCCGCGGCGGGGCTGCCCACCGACCGCGTGACCGTCGCCGGGCTGTACACCGAGGCCAAGGCACACCTCACCCGCCGCGAGCTGGAGGAGTCGCTCCGGGTAGAGCTGGCCGAGCTGGGTCAGCCGATGGTGGAGTTGCCCCTCCTCCCAGGGGGAGTCGACCGCGCCGGGCTGGACACCCTGGCGGCTGAGTTACTGGGCACGCATTGAGGCAGCCCGGATACGCTCGGTCGGTGTCTTCCGATCACGCGGGCCGGCGGCTGGACGTTGACCGCATCCTGGCCGACCGCGGCGTGCGGATCGTCGTCTGCTGTGGCTCGGGCGGGGTCGGAAAGACCACCACGGCGGCCGCGCTCGGGTTGCGCGCCGCGGAGCGTCACGGGCGGCGCACGGTCGTGCTCACGATCGACCCGGCCCGCCGCCTCGCCCAGTCGCTCGGCCTTACCGAGCTCGACAACACGCCGCGGCAGGTCAAGGGCATCGACGCCGAGGAGAGCGGCGGCGAGCTGCACGCCATGATGCTCGACATGAAGCGCACCTTCGACGAGGTCGTGCTCGCACACACCGATCCCGCCCGCGCCACGGAGATCTTCGCCAACCCCTTCTACCAGGCCATGAGCTCGACGTTCTCCGGCACGCAGGAGTACATGGCGATGGAAAAGCTGGGCCAGCTGCACGCTCGCGGCGATTGGGATCTGATCGTTGTGGACACTCCGCCGTCCCGTTCGGCCCTCGACTTCCTCGACGCGCCCGCGCGACTCTCCCGCTTCCTCGACGGCCGCATGCTGCGCCTGCTGCTGGCGCCCGCCCGGGCCGGCGGCCGGAGCATGTTCAGCCTTGTCACCGCGTCGTTCGGCATGTTCTCCCGGGTCGTGCAGAAGGTGCTCGGCGCCCAGCTGCTGACCGACCTGTCCGGCTTCGTCGCGGCGCTCGACTCGATGTTCGGCGGCTTCCGCCAGCGCGCCGAAGAGACCTACCGCATCCTCCAGGCCCGCGAGACAGCGTTTCTGCTGGTCGCGGCGCCGGAGCCGGATGCGATCCGGGAGGCCGCCTATTTCGCCGGCCGGCTCGGCGAGGAGCGCATGCCGCTCGCCGGGCTGGTGCTCAACCGGGTGCATCGCACAGCCGTCGACGGGTTCTCCGCGGAGCGGAGCCTGGCCGCCGCCGACCTGCTCGACCGGGCCGGCGGCAACGAAGCGACCGCCGACGCGCTGCGGGTCCACGCGGCGCTGGCCGAGCAGGCGGCCCGCGAGCGGCGGGTGGCCGCGGTCTTCACCGACGCATACCCGGCGGTGCCGACCGTGGAGGTGACAGCACAGCCCGCCGACGTGCACGACGTCGACGGGCTGCGTACGGTTGGTGACGCTCTCAGCCGGCCGTGACCAGCACCTTTTCCTTGTCGCGCAATGCCGCCTCGAACATCTTGCGCCAGCTGTCCACCTGCGGGTGGCGACGCAGCAGTGCCCGGCGCTCGCGCTCGGTCATGCCACCCCACACACCGAACTCGATGCGGTTGTCGAGCGCGTCGGCTAGGCACTCATAACGCACCGGACAGCTGCGGCAGATCCGTTTCGCCACGTTCTGCTCCGCGCCCTGTACGAAGAGTGCATCAGGGTCGCCGCTCTGGCACGCAGCCATGCTCGGCCAGTCTGTGATCATCCCCATCTGTCCACGTCCCCCCTTGCAGTCCGCTTCCCCGACCCGTGCCCGGCCGGATTCCCCCCGGCCACTCGCTGGCACTCCCCCCGGAATTCCAGCGAGTGACGTGCAGTACTCGCCGGACCATCATGCTCTGTAGTCATACGATTACGCAACGTTGTCTGGCAAATCGAATCAAAACAACGATGGTGCGTCTGTTTCTGGACGAACCGGGCCCAGGCTTACCCCGCCGTGAGCTGCGCAAACTCGAGCTAAGTGTCCCGCACGTGGGTCAAACTCAACATCGGCAGAACGCATACGCAGGGGGTCATGCGTCTAGCACAACGAGGCCAGTGCCCGCAGGACATGCCCGAAAGTCCGACAAGTTTCGGCGGCCGTAGCGCCGGACCACGCGGGACGGCTGATCGTTGCGAGGTCCCGTACCCTGGCGGGGTGACCTGGATGCGGAAGCGTGATCACAACATTTTTGCGAACGCCGCATCGCTGCTGATCTGCGGGCTCCTGGCGGGCGTGGTCGTAGCCGCCGCGGCCTTCCCCGCGGTTGCGATGTCGGGCCTGGCGGCCAAGGCTGGGGCGGAGACCTTCGACCGGCTGCCCAGCGAGCTGACCGTCAAGCGGTCGCCGCAGATGACGTACGTCTACGCCTCCGACGGCAAGACGCTGATCGCCACCATGTACGACGAGAACCGGCGGGATGTCCCGCTCAAGGACGTATCGCCGATCATGCAGGAAGCGATCATCGCGGCCGAGGACCACACCTTCCGCACCCACAACGGCGTCGACGCCAAGGGCATCGCCCGCGCCTTCGTCGCCAACAACTCGGCCGGCGCCACGACCCAGGGTGCGTCCACGCTCACTATGCAGCTCGTCCGCATGCTGATCGCCTATTCGGCGACCCATCCGCAGGACGTCGTGGCCGCCACCGAAGACACCAACGCGCGCAAGCTGCGCGAGATGAAGTACGCGCTCCAGCTCGACAAGGAGATGACCAAGGACGAGATCCTGGAGCGCTACCTCAACATCGCGCCCTTCGGCGGCGGCGCCTACGGCGTCTTCGCGGCCAGCCAGGTCTACTTCGGCAAGCAGCCCCGCGACCTGAAGATCGAAGAGGCCGCGCTGCTCGCCGGCATGGTCAAGGCGCCCTCGGCGTTCGATCCCACCACCCCGGCCGGCAAGCCGCAGGCCCTCGACCGGCGCAACTACGTGATCGACAACATGGTCGAGACCAAGGCGATCACGCCCGAGCAGGCCGCCGCCGCGAAGAGCGTGCCGCTCAAGGTCAAGGACAAGCGCACGCCCAACGGCTGCGTCGCCACCAGCAAAAACCACTGGGGCTTCTTCTGCGACTTCTTCTACCGCTGGTGGATGGACCAGGAGACGTTCGGCAAGACGACGTACGAGCGGGAGCGGCAGCTCAAGAGCGGTGGCTACCGCATCGTCACCACGCTCGACGTGAAGACCCAGCAGGTCGCCAGGGCCAACATCGACAAGCATCTCAAGCCGACCAACAAGAACGCGCTGATGCTCGCCGCCGTCGAGCCGGGCAGTGGGCGGGTGCGCGCGCTCGCGGTCAACCGGGTGTTCAAGCTCGACGACCCCGCCAAGCCGCAAAACAAGATCTCCTCCAACCCCGCGAAGGCACGCAAGAAGATCCGCGGCACCTACCCCAACACCACAAACCCGCTGCTCAGCGGCGGTGGCGACATCTCCGGCTACCAGTTCGGGTCGACGTTCAAGATGTTTACGATGGTGGCGGCGCTGGAGCGGGGCTACCCGCTGGAGACCACGATCAACACGGTCTCGCCGTACCCCTCGAAGTACATCATCGACTCCAGCTCACCGGCGGCCTGCGCACCGCCCAACTCCAACAAGTACTGCCCGGAAAACGCTGGCCGTAAGGGCTACGGCCCGATGAACATGTGGGCCGCGTTCGGGCAGTCGATCAATACGTACTTCGTGCCGCTGGAGGAGCGCGCCGGCGCGGCCAACGTGGTCGACACGGCCAAGAAGATGGGCATCCAGTTCCGGGCCAGCAGCGACGCCGCGATCGCCAACAACCGGGCCGCGGCCGACCAGTGGGGCGCCTTCACGCTCGGCGTCTCGTCGGCCACCCCGCTCGAGATGGCCAACGCGTACGCGACGATCGCGGCCGACGGCAAGTACTGCGAGCCGATCCCGGTCCAGGAGATCGTCGACCAGGATGGCAACAAGCTCGACATCGCCAACCCGCGGTGCGAGCAGCGGATCAAGACGGAGGCGGCGCGGGCCGCGGCCGACGCCGCGCGGTGCCCGGTGGGCGACCGGTCCTCGACCTCGAAGTGCAAGGGCGCGACGGCCCGGCAGGCGAAGACTGAGATCGGCAAGCCGATCATGGGTAAGAGCGGCACCACCGACAGCGCCAAGACAGCCTCGCTGATCGTCGGCACCAAGCAGCTCATGGTCGCCGGCATCGTCGCCGACCCCGACTGGGCACAGACCAGCACGAAGTTCACCCACGAAGAGGTCAACGACGCGGTGTGGAGCACCGTGCGCGACGCGATGAAGGGCAAGCCGTCGCAGCAGTTCACGCCGCCCAACGGCAAGATCGTCGAGGGCGACCAGCGCCGGATCCCGGACGTCAAGTGCAAGACGATCGACGACGCCCGCTCGACGCTCCGCAGTGCCGGCTTCGAGGTCTTCGTCGACAACGTCCAGGTCAACTCGACCTGCCCCGCCGGCACCGTCGCCGGCACCAGCCCCGACGGCCGCACCATCAAGGGCGGCATCGTGAGCATCCAGATCAGCAACGGCAAGGGCGCCCAGCAACCCGACAAGCCCCCGACCACTCGGGGCCCAGGTCGTGGCCCGGTCTTCCCGCCACAGCCGGATTAGCGCGTTACCCGTCGAGCGGGCGTCGTGCGGGCTCAGGCCCCGCGGCGCCCGTTCGCGTCGCGGCCCCGAAGCGGTCAGCCGGCGAGCTGGCGGCGCACTTCGGCAGCCACCCGCCCACCCTCGGCCCGGCCCGCCACCGCGGCCTGCGCCGCCTTCATCGCCGGCCCCATCTGACCCATCCCGCTGAACCCGCCGGCGGAGAGCGCTCCCGAGACCAGCTCGGCCAGCTCCTCGTCGCCGAGCTGCTTCGGCAGGTAGCGCGCCAGCACGTCGCCCTCCGCGTTCTCCTTCGCGGCCTGCTCGGCGCGCCCCGCGTCGGCGAACGCGACAGCGGCCTCGCGGCGCTTCTTCGCCTCCTTGACGAGCACCGCGAGCACCTCCTCGTCGGACAGCTCGCGCTTGCTGTCGCCCGCGACCTCGGCGTTGCCGACAGCGGCCAGCGCCATCCGGAGGGTGGAGGTGGTGACCTCGTCACGCGCCTTGAGCGCGGTGCGCATGTCAGCCGTGAGGGTGTCCTTGAGCGTGCCCATGGTGGGTCAAACTACCCTGGCCGGCATGCAGAAGCGCACATTGCTCGGTCTCGCCGCGGGCACGGCCGCCGCCGGCGCCGCCACGCTGGCATACGCCTCGCTCATCGAGCGAAACATGTTCACCCTCCGGCGATACGACGTGCCGGTGCTCGCGCTCGACGCCGAGCCGCTGCGCGTCCTGCACCTGTCCGACCTGCACATGATGCCCAATCAGCGGCGTAAGCAGGAGTGGGTGGCCGCCCTGGCCGGCACCGACCCCGACCTGGTCGTGGTGACCGGCGACAACATGGCACACCCCGACGCCGTGCCCGGCGTGCTCAACGCGCTGCAGCCGCTGCTCGACTACCCGGGCGCCTTCGTCTTCGGTTCGAACGACTACACCGGTCCGGTGCTGAAAAACCCGTTCGGCTACTTCTCCCGCCACGAGCGCACCTCCGACCGCCGCCACGGCGCCGAGCTGCCCGCCGACGAGCTGCGCGAGCTCCTCGCCGGCGCCGGCTGGGCCGACCTCAACAACGCCCGCACGACCCTCAAGGCCGGCGGCCGGCTCATCGAGCTCGTCGGCGTAGACGACCCCCACATCGAGCGCGCCGACTACGACTCGGTCGCCGGTGGCGCCTCGGCCGACGCCGACGTGCGGCTGGGCCTGACCCACTCGCCCGAGCCGCTCATCCTCGACGCCATGGCCGCCGACGGCTTCGACCTGCTGCTCGCCGGCCACACCCACGGCGGCCAGGTACGCGTACCGTTCGTGGGCGCCCTCGTCACCAACTGCGACCTGCCCCGCTCGATGGCCAGGGGCCTCTTCCGCTGGCCCGGCTCCGACGCATGGCTCCACGTCTCCGCCGGCCTGGGCACCCACCCCACGGCCCCGGTCCGCTTCGCCTGCCCGCCCGAGGCCTCCCTGCTGACCCTGATCCCCCGCTGACTGACGGATACCAAGTTTGAGCGGCTGTGGCCGTGGGCTACTATTACGCGGGCACTGCCTCGGGGTGTGGCGCAGCTTGGTAGCGCGCTTCGTTCGGGACGAAGAGGTCGTCGGTTCAAATCCGGCCACCCCGACCAGGTCAGCGGCCATGTCCTATCGATGGGCATGGTCGCTTTCGCGTATGCGCGCGGGTCAGCCTTCGGGGCGGTTCAGGAGGGCTACCGCGATCGTGTGCACTGCGGCCAGGTCGGCCGGGTTGGTGAGGGTGGCTCGGCCGCCGGTCACGGTGTACCACTCGTCGGCGTCCTTGTATTGGACGCGGAGGGTGACGATCGTGCCGGAGATTTCGCTGCGCAGCGTCAGGTCACCGGTGACGACGCCGACCTCGTCGGTCATGACGCCGCCCGGGCCCGCGGTGATGTCGGTGGTCTGCTCGGCCATCACCGCAGTCTAAGTACGTCACTTCCGGGCGGCCGGGCAGGTGTCCAGCATGTCCGATAGAGCGGCTTTCTCCGCGGTGGTGACCTTCAGCTGCCAGAAGTGCTTCACCGCGATCCAGTCCACCGCGTACTCGCACCAGAAGTCGCGGTTGGGCGGCTTCCACTGTGACGGGTCCTGGTCGCCCTTGGAGCGGTTGGACGTGGCCGACACCGCGAGCAGTTGGGGCCGGGTGAGGTCGTTGGCGAAGTCGCCGCGCCGGTCGTCGTTCCACTTGTCGGCGCCGGACCGCCAGGCGTTAGCCAGCGGCACCATGTGGTCGATGTCCACGTCGGACGGATCGCTGAACGTGCGCCCGTCGTACACGCTGACCCACCGCCCACCGACCACGTTGCAGCCGCTGAGCTTGATGTTTTCGCCGTCGCGCTTGAGCACTGTGTCGCGCACGTCGCAGTTGCGGCCAGCGTCGCGCCAGTGTGGAAAGCGTTCGCGGCTGTATCCGCGCATGGAGCTCGACTTCGCGACCGTGAGCTGCCCGAGCAGGCGGACGGAGCTGCCGGCGGAGGGCGGCGTGCCGGCCGCGCCCGTGGTGTCGTCGACCGGCACGCAGCCGGCCAGGGCCAGGACGGCGACGCAGAGCGTGGAGATCAGGCGCACCCCTTCAGCTTGCGGGTTCCCCGGCGATCCGCACGGCAACCCGGTGCGGTTTCGGCGTTTCGTGGCTTAGGCCGCATCTCGCTGGGCAAGCTTGTAGGCGTGAGTGGGAGCCTTCGGCTCGGCACCGGGCCGGGACGCGGCGCGTTGCTGGCGGCGACGCTCGCTTCCGGCATGGCGTTTCTGGACGGCACGATCGTCAACGTCGCACTGCCCGATCTGGGTGCCGACCTCGACGCGTCGCTGGCCGGTCTCCAGTGGACGGTCAACGGATACATGCTGACGCTCGCCGCGTTTGTGCTGCTCGGCGGCTCGCTGGGCGACCAGTACGGGCGGCGGCGCGTCTTCACGATCGGCGTGCTGTGGTTCACCGCGGCGTCCGTCCTGTGTGGCCTCGCCCTCGGTATCGGATGGCTCGTGGCGGCCCGCGCGCTGCAGGGCCTCGGCGCGGCGCTGCTCGTGCCGGGCTCGCTCGCGCTGCTCCAGGCCAGCTTCCATCCGGACGAGCGGGGCAAGGCGATCGGCGCGTGGACCGGCCTGTCCGGAGTGTCCACCGCGGCCGGCCCGTTCGTCGGCGGGTGGCTGATCGACGCGCTCTCCTGGCGCGCCATCTTCTTCCTCAACGTGCCGCTGGCGCTCGTGGCGGTGTTCGCCGCCGTCCGCTGGGTGCCGGAGAGCCGCGGGCCGCGGGTGAGGCGGTTTGACGTGGCCGGCGCGCTGCTCGCCGCGGCCGGGCTGGCGGGCGTCACGTACGCGCTGATCGAGAGCGCCGACCGCGGCTTCGGCTCATGGTCCGTGCTGCTGTCGGTGGCCGTCGGCGCCTCGGCGTCGGTCGCCTTCGTGCTGGTGGAGCGGCGGCGCGGGCCCGCGGCCATGCTCCCGCTGTCACTCTTCGCGTCCAGGCTGTTCAGCGTCCTGAACGTGTACACGATCGCGGTCTACGCGGCCCTCGGCGGCCTGTCCTTCTTCCTCGTCGTCTACCTGCAGAACGTGGCCGGCTACTCGGCCCTCGGCGCGGGCGCGTCGATCCTGCCGGCCACGCTGCTCATGCTCGCCGGCTCGTCGTGGTCGGGCGCGCTGGCGACGCGTCTGGGCCCGCGCCCGCAGCTCACGGCCGGGCCGCTGATCGCCGCCGCCGGTCTCCTGCTGCTGCGCGGCGCGGGGCGTGACGCCAACTTCTGGACGGACGTGCTGCCCGGCACCGTCGTCTTCGGCGTCGGCCTCACGCTGCTCGTGGCGCCGCTGACCGCTGCCGTGCTGGGCGCCGTGAGCGACGAGCACGCCGGCGTCGCGAGCGGGGTCAACAACGCCGCCGCGCGCGCTGGTGGGTTGCTCGCCGTCGCGGCCCTTCCGCTCCTTGTGGGACTTTCGGGCACGGCGTACGAGCAACCCGACGAACTGGCCGCCGGTTTTCGGGGCGCGATGTTGTGGTGCGCCGGACTCCTAGCGGCCGGGGCGGTGCTCGGTCTTGTGTTGGTGCACCACCCCAGTAACCAGCGCGTCGCTTCTAGCGGGCGCGGTTGACCGCGCTCGTCACGGCCTTCATCGAGGCGGTGACGATGTTGGCGTCGAGGCCCACGCCCCAGACCGTGCGGCCGTCCACTTCGCACTCCACGTACGCGGCGGCCTGTGCGTCGCCGCCGGCGGACATCGCGTGCTCGGCGTAGTCGAGCACCCGTACCTGGATGTCGACGGTCTGCAGCGCGTTGACGTACGCGTTGATCGGGCCGTTGCCGACCGCGACGAGCGCGCGCCGCTCGCCCCGGAACGTCACGTCGGCCTCGATCTCGACCTTGCCCTCCACAGTGGACGTGGCGTAGGTGTGCATGCCGAGCGCAGGCTCCTCCTGGTGGTCGACCAGGTACTCCGTGGCGAAGATGCCCCACATGCGGCCGGGCTCGACCTCGCCGCCCTCGGCCTCGGTCAACTGCTGCACCACACCGGAGAACTCGATCTGCAACCGCCGCGGCAGGTCGAGGTGGTGCTCCTCCTTCATGATGTAGGCCACGCCGCCCTTGCCGGACTGCGAGTTGACCCGGATCACCGCCTCGTAGCTGCGGCCCAGGTCCTTGGGGTCGATCGGCAGGTAGGGCACCGCCCACTCGTGCTTGTCGATCGTCACGCCCGCGGCCGCCGCGTCGAGGGCCAGCGCGTCGAAGCCCTTCTTGATCGCGTCCTGGTGCGAACCGGAGAACGCGGTGTACACGAGGTCGCCGGCGTACGGGTGGCGCTCGTGCACGGGCAGCTGGTTGCAGTACTCGACGGTCCGCTTGATCTCGTCGATCTCGGTGAAGTCGATCTGCGGGTCGATGCCCTGGGAGAAGAGGTTGAGGCCCAGTGTCACAAGGTCGACGTTGCCGGTGCGCTCGCCGTTGCCGAAGAGGCACCCCTCGATGCGGTCGGCGCCGGCCAGCAGGCCCAGCTCGGCGGCGGCCACGCCGGTGCCGCGGTCGTTGTGCGGGTGCAGGCTCAGCACGACGCTGCCGCGCCGCGGCAGGTGGCGGTGCATCCACTCGATCGAGTCGGCGTACACGTTGGGGGTGGCCATCTCGACGGTGGCGGGCAGGTTGACGATCAGCGGGCGGTCGGGCGTCGGGTCGACGACGTCGATGACCGCGCCGCAGATCTCCAGCGCGTAGTCGAGCTCGGTGCCCGTGTACGACTCCGGCGAGTACTCGTAGAAGATCTCGGTGTCCGGGGTGTGGATCTCGGCGTACTTCTGGCACATGCGCGCGCCGTCGGTGGCGATCGCGGTGATGCCCGCCCGATCCAGGCCGAAGACCACGCGGCGCTGGAGCGTGGAGGTCGAGTTGTAGAAGTGCACGATCGCGCGCTTCGCCCCGCGCAGCGACTCGAAGGTGCGGTCGATCAGGTGCTCTCGACACTGGGTCAGCACCTGGATCGTGACGTCGTCGGGGATCAGATCCTGCTCGACGAGCTGGCGTACGAACTCGAAGTCGGTCTGGCTCGCCGACGGAAATCCGACTTCGATCTCCTTGTACCCCATCTGCACCAGCAGCTGGAACATCCGGCGCTTGCGCTCGGGGGACATGGGGTCGATCAGGGCCTGGTTGCCGTCGCGGAGGTCGACCGCGCACCAGCGGGGCGCCACCTCGACGCGGCGGGTGGGCCACTGGCGGTCGGGCAGCTCGATGGAAAACTGCTGGTGGTACGGCTGATAGCGCTGATAGGGCATGCGGCTGGGCCGCTGCCGTGCGATGGGATCTTGATCTTGAACGCTGCCGGCAGACATTACGAAACGCTCCTGGAAGTCATGGGCTGTGGAGGATCCGGGCAAGAAAGCCGGCGCACACGCCAGACTCCGCGACGAGGTGCCGGCTAGAGGGCCTCGTCGCGGCGGCGAAGAAGAAGCGCCTGCCACATGACAAGCGACACTCTAGGTGATCGGCACCTGGTTTACCAATAGCTCGCTGACAGGGACCCGGGTGCGCAGCGCCGTCTCCCAGACCCGGAGGTCGGGCGGAAGCATCGCCGGGTCGCCCACCCTCCCGACGGCCACGACGACCGATGGGCGCAGGTCATCGGCGAGTTCGAGGTCGGCGCGGAGGCCGTCGGCATCGAAGGTCGCGATCTGGTGGACGTGCAGCCGCAGGGCGGTCGCCTGCACAGTGAGATGCGCCACGGCCTGCCCGAGGTCGTACACCGCGTGGGGCAATGTCGCCTGATCGAGGTGGGCCGCGACGAAGAGCGCCGATGCGTTGCCGGCCCAGTGCTGGCACTCGGCGGAGAGGTTTTCCAGGATCCGCTTGTACGTCTCCTCGTCGCGCCGGCCCACGGCGAAGCGCCATGGCTGGCTGTTGGCGAACGACGGCGCCCAGCGGGCGGCCTCGAGCAGAGAGCTGACGTCCTCGTCAGACAGGACGGCGACCGGGTCGAAGGCAAGCGGGCTCCACCGGGTCGCGAGCAAGGGGTGTAGCTCGGACATGGCGCCGAGTGTGCCGTATCGGACGGTCCGTCACCACTCGGGGGTCACCCCGCGTGTCCGTTGATCCACTCAGAGTTCACGCGGACGGGGTCACGGATGGTGTGACGGTCGGCGACGGTGGGGCGGCCATGCCCAGCGGCTCTTGAGCCACCACCGGGCCGGGCAGCGTGATCGCCGGCGGGGCGGCGGACGGCGCGCCGGCGAGCAGGAGCGTGCCGAAGCTCACCTTCGCCCCGGTGAGCGTGCCGTCGGCGGCGTAGCAGTAGATCCCGGCGTCGAGCGGCGCGTTGACCGAGGCGGTCGTGGTCTCGACGGAGAAGCATGTCCCGCTGGCGCCCGGCAAGGGCTGCGCGGACGAGACGGACAGGGGCGCGGTGCGGTCGGTCAGGACCTTCCGCCAGTCGGTGAACGGGTGCTGCACCCGCGGGTCGATCGCCCGGTCGAGCACGGCACCCGGGTCGGCGACCCGCACGCAGGCCGGCTGCACCGGTCGCTCGGCCGACGGGAGCGCGCACTGGAAGAGGCCTTCGGCGTTTTGCGCGACCGAGACGTCGGCCGTGCCGCCGAGCGCGCCGAGCGGCACGTCCACCCGCCAGCTGCCGTCGGCCGCGGACGTCAGCACGACCGTGCGATCCGAACGGCCCGGCGCCGACCAGGTGTAGAGCGCGGTGACCTTGCGGTCCTGCGCGGCCGCCGCGAGGCCCGCGAGCTGCACCCGCGCATCCGGTGCGCCGGTGGGCGCGGCGGTCACCGGCGCGTCCGGCTCGGGCGCCGGCTCGTCGGCGCCGCACGCGGCGAGTGCGACGAGCCCGAGAAGGGCCGCGGTGCCGGCGATCCCGCGCGTATACACGTTCACATTCTCTTGTCCGGGCGGGAGCGGAGCGGGTGACACGCCGGGCGGGAGCGTGCCCTCCCGGCTGGTTACCGGCCGGATGCTGGGATCGCGTGTTCGCACCGTCACAGGGCGCCGGTAACCTGGTGTCGTCTTACGCGGCGCCGCCGGCCTCAGACCGGCGGCGTTGGCACGTTGACGGCGATGTGGGAAGGAGCCGGCTGCCGTGGCACTCGTCGTGCAGAAGTACGGCGGTTCGTCGGTCTCGGACGCGGAACGTATCAAGCGGGTCGCCGAGCGGATCGCGGCCAGCCGCAAGGCGGGCGACGATGTCGTCGTGGTCGTTTCGGCGATGGGTGACACGACCGACGAGCTGCTCGACCTGGCTCACCAGGTGAGTCCCGTGCCGGCCGGCCGCGAGCTCGACATGCTGCTGACCTCGGGCGAGCGCATCTCGATGGCGCTGCTCGCCATGGCGATACACAATCTCGGCTTCGAGGCCCGGTCCTACACGGGCTCGCAGGCTGGCGTGATCACCACATCCGTGCACGGCAGGGCGCGGATCATCGACGTGACGCCGGGCCGCCTGCGCAGCGCGCTCGACGAGGGCGCGATCGCGATCGTCGCCGGCTTCCAGGGCGTCTCGCAGGACACCAAAGACATCACCACGCTGGGGCGCGGTGGGTCCGACACCACCGCGGTCGCGCTGGCCGCCGCGCTGCGGGCGGACGTCTGCGAGATCTACACCGACGTCGATGGTGTGTTCACGGCAGACCCGCGAATAGTTGCCAACGCTCGTCACATCAAGCAGATCACGTACGAAGAGATGCTCGAACTGGCCGCGTGCGGTGCGAAGGTGCTGCACTTGCGCAGCGTGGAATACGCACGGCGGGCCGGATTGCCCATACATGTCCGCTCGTCGTACTCGCACAACACCGGCACCATGGTCACCGGATCGATGGAGGACCTTCCCGTGGAGCAAGCACTGATCACCGGGGTCGCTCACGACCGTAGCGAGGCGAAGATCACGATCGTCGCCGTTCCGGACGAGCCCGGCGCCGCCGCCCACATCTTCCAGACGGTGGCCGACGCCGAGACCAACATCGACATGATCGTGCAAAACGTCTCGACGGAAGGCACGGGCCGCACCGACATCTCGTTCACGCTGCCGAAGGCCGACGGCCCGACCGCCATGGCCGCGTTGAGCAAGGTGCAGGAGAAGGTCAAGTTCAAGGGCCTGCTGTATGACGACCACGTCGGCAAGGTTTCGCTGATCGGCGCCGGGATGCGCTCGCACCCGGGCGTGGCCGCCAAGTTCTTCGCGTCGCTCGGTGAGGCCGGCGTCAATATCGAAATGATCTCCACATCGGAGATCAGGGTTTCCGTGGTCTGTCGCGACACCGACCTGGACGCCGCCGTGCGCGCTGTGCACGCCGCGTTCGACCTGGGTGGTGCGGAAGAAGCGGTCGTCTACGCCGGGACGGGGAGGTAGAGGCATGCCGATGCCCACGCTCGCCGTCGTCGGCGCCACCGGTGCGGTCGGCACCGTGATGTGCGACCTGCTCTCCTCCCGCCGAAACGTGTGGGGCGAGATCCGCGTCGTCGCGTCGGCCCGGTCGGCCGGCCGCAAGGTGCAGTGCCGCGGCGAGGAGCTGACCGTCCAGGCGCTCACGCCCGAGGTGTTCGACGGCGTCGACGTCGCGATGTTCGACGTGCCCGACGAGGTCTCCGCCGAGTGGGCGCCGATCGCGGTGTCGCGCGGCGTGGTCGCTGTAGACAATTCCGGCGCTTTCCGGATGGACAGGGACGTGCCGCTTGTCGTCCCCGAGATCAACCCGGAGCAGCTGCGCAATAGGCCGAAGGGCATCATCGCCAACGCCAACTGCACGACTCTCGCCATGATCGTGGCCGTCGCCCCGCTACACCGTGAGTACGGGCTGCGCGAGCTTGTGCTCGCCTCCTACCAGGCGGTCTCCGGCGCCGGCCAGGTCGGCGTCGACACGCTCCACGACCAGCTCGCGAAGATCGCCGGAGACCGTGTGCTCGGCTCGCGCCCCGGCAACGTGCGGCAGGCCGTCGGCGACGACCTCGGCCCCTTCCCGGCGCCGCTCGCGCTCAACGTGGTGCCGTGGGCCGGTTCACTCAAGGAGGCCGGCTGGTCCTCCGAAGAGCTGAAGATCCGCAACGAGTCTCGCAAGATCCTCGGCCTACCCGACCTCAAGGTCTCCGCGACCTGCGTGCGGGTGCCGGTGGTGACCGGCCACTCGGTGGCCGTGCACGCGGTCTTCGGCACGGAGGTCGACGCCGAGGGCGCCCGCGAGGCGTTGCGCAACGCGCCCGGCGTGATCCTCGTCGACGACCCGGCGGCGGGCGAGTTTCCGATGCCGATCGACGCGGTGGGCACCGACCCCTCGTGGGTGGGCCGGCTGCGCCGCTCGATGGACGACCCGCGCGCGCTCGACCTCTTCGTCACCGGTGACAACCTGCGCAAGGGCGCCGCGCTCAACACCGCGCAGATCGCCGAGCTGCTCGCCGCCGAGCTGGCCAGCCGCTGACGAGTGCCCCGGCGGGCACGTCTGCTGACCGCGCCTGACTCTATGCCGCCTCCGCGGCGCGCTCCAGGGCGTTGAGGTCGCGCTCGGCGTAGCGGCGGTGCTCCCACTCCTCGTTGAGGACCACCAACAGGCACTCGCGCACCGGGTAGCTGCGCGGCTCCGGCCAACCCGGACCCTCGACCGGCTTCGTATTGCCGTCCAGCGACTCGGCGGTCAGGCCCTCGACGACCTGGCGAACCGTCGACATCCGATCGCGGCGCAGCTCCAGAACCGTGTCGAGCGAGGGCCGGACAGCCCGGTCGCGCGGCACGCCCGGCGTGTCGGGCATCTCGTCCCACGGCAGGTCCAGGGCGTCCCACGGGGTCGGGTCGCCGAGGATCGCTCGCCGGACCCAGCAGTCGGTGGCGAAGGCAAGATGGCGCAGCGTCTCGATGAACGACCACTCGCCGTCGACCGACTCGTGCAGCAGCGCCGGGTCGAGCCGCCGGGCCCGCGCCACTGTCTCGCCCCACAGCCGCTCGACGACATCCCAAGCCTCCCGGAAGCCGGCCGGGTCGGTGGGCCGCATCTTGGCCCGCTCCGGGTCGCGGCGGTCCAGCTCCGCGTTGACCAACGGGGCGATGTCGACACCGTTGATTGTCAGGCCCTCGATATCGCCGTTGATGTGGGTGTCGACAAGGTCGACGCCCTTCATGTCGACCCTGCTCAGGTCGACGGCGCGGAAGCGGGAGCCACTCAGGTCGACGGTGCGGAAGTCGGAGCCGCCGAGGTCGACCCGCTCAAAACGGGAGTTACGCATATCAGCGCGATGGAATTCAGCCATGGAGGGCACGCTAGCCCTGGTTCAGGACGAACAACTGCCGGAAAGGAATTCGGGTCACTGCGCTTTTCAAGGCAGATTTGCCCCCGTCCGCGCCAGCTGTAGACCGTATGCTCCCGCGGGCACCGCTCCGGCCGGCGGCTCGCAGGGCTCGCCGAAACCCCGGCCTCCACTGCCGGGCCCGCGGGACAAGCCCAGACCGCCGTCTCTAAAAGCTTTCGGGTTAAGGTCAGCGTTTGTCCACAATGTCCCAAGCCGCCAAGCTGGCGCCGAGCCGCCGGTGCGCCCCGATCGCAGGCAGTAGCCACCGCCGTGGGTAACGGGCGTCAAATTCGCGATCTAGAACGGTTATGGCGCTATATCAACCCTAACCGTTCTAGATCCACACCTGCGACCCGAAGCCGATTACGCTACGTTACTGGCAGCGCGGCGGCACCTGCACATTTCGACTATTTTGGACTCCCGCGATGTCCGTCGTGGTAGCTCAAACTCTTGTGGGCTTGGCGCGCGGACGTGGCAGCGGAGGCCGGGGATTTCGGCTCGCCCCGCGAGCCGCCGGCCGCAGCGGTCTCCGGCGGGAGCGGCGGCCCGCAGCTGACGCGGACCGGGAAATATTCTTCTAGACGTATGATCCGGGCTCGCTTGGTGCGGAGACCACGCTGGGTGCCTCGCCCTCGTCGCCGGGGCGGACGAGCTGCACCTTCACCTCGTGGGCCCGCAGCGCGCCCGAGGCGATCTGCTCGGCCCAGTGGCACGCCACCTTGGTGCCGCCCACGTCGCGCAGCACGGGCCGCTCGTCGGCGCAGCGGGTCGGCTGGGCCCACGGGCAGCGGGTGTGAAAGCGGCAGCCCTCTGGCGGGTTGGCCGGTGAGGGCAGGTCGCCGGCGAGCAGGATGCGCTCGCGCCGGTCTTCGATCTCGGGGTCGGGCACCGGCACGGCCGACATCAGCGCCCGCGTGTAGGGGTGCAACGGCTCGCGGTAGAGCCGGTCGCTCGGCGCCTCTTCGACGAGCGCGCCGAGGTACATCACGCCGACCACGTCGGAGATGTGGCGCACCACGGCGAGGTCGTGCGCGATCACCAGGTAGGTCAGGCCCAGCTCCTCCTGGAGCTCGTCGAGAAGGTTGACGACCTGGGCCTGGATCGAGACGTCGAGCGCGGAGACCGGCTCGTCGGCGACGAGCAGCTCCGGCCCCAGCACCAGCGCCCGGGCGATGCCGATCCGCTGCCGCTGCCCGCCGGAGAACTCGTGCGGGTAGCGGGACAGTGCCCAGTGTGGCAGGCCGACCGCGTCGAGGGTCTTGTTGATGATCCCGCGCCGCTCGGCGCGGCCGGCGCCGATGCCGTGCGCGCCGAGGCCCTCGGTGAGGATCGACTCGACGTTTTGCCGGGGGTCCAGGCTCGACATCGGGTCCTGGAAGATCATCTGCATGCGCCGCCGCATGCCGCGCATCTTGGCCGCCGGCAGCTTGGTCAGCTCTACGCCGTCGAATCGCACCTCGCCCGCGGTCGGCGGCGTGAGCTGCAGGATCGCCCGGCCGAGCGTGGATTTGCCACACCCCGACTCGCCGACGAGGCCGTATGTCTGGCCGCGCGGCACGGTCAGGTCGACACCGTCGACGGCCTTCACGTGGCCGACCACACGGTCGAAGAGCACACCCGTCGTGATCGGGAAGTGCACCTTGAGGTCACGCACCTCCACCAGCGCTTCGCTCATGGTGTTTCCTTCGGCTGCGGCAGAGGGGCCGGGTTGACGCACCGGTATTCGTGTCCGGTGTGTGTGGGGGTCATCGGGGGTGGCTCGCCGACGCAGGCGTCGACCCGCCGGTCGCAGCGCGGCGCGAAGGCGCAGCCGTCCGGCCACGGCAGCACGTCGCGCACCGAGCCGCGGATCGGCGTGAGCTTTTCGCCGCGCCCCGCGTCGAGGCGCGGGATCGAGGCGAGCAGGCCCACCGTGTACGGGTGGCGCCGGTTGGCGAACAGCTCCTTGCGTCGGGCGGTCTCGACCACCTTGCCGGCATAGAGCACGTTGATCGTGTCGCACATGCCGGCGACCACGCCCAGATCGTGAGTGATCATGATGAGCGCGGTCCCCGAGTCGCGTACCAACTCTTTGAGCAGCTCAAGGATCTGCGCCTGGATCGTCACGTCGAGCGCGGTGGTGGGCTCGTCCGCGATGAGCAGGCGGGGCCGGCAGGCCACGGCCATCGCGATCAGCGCGCGCTGCCGCATGCCGCCGGAGAGCTGGTGCGGGTACTCCTTCAGGCGCCGCCTCGGGTCGGGGATGCCGACCCTGTCGAGCAGCTCGGCGGCCTCCTTGCGGGCGGCGTCGCCGCTCATGTCGCGGTGGCGGACCAGCACCTCGGTGACCTGGATGCCGATCGGGATGACCGGGTTGAGCGAGGAGAGCGGGTCCTGGAAGATCATCGCGATGTCGCGGCCGCGCACGTCGCGCATCGACCGCGGGTCGAGCGTGAGCAGGTCGGTGCCGTCGAAGGTCGCCGACCCACCGACGTGTACGCCTCGCTGCCGGGGCAGGAGCCCCATCAGGGCGAGCGACGTGACGCTCTTACCGCAGCCGGACTCGCCGACGAGGCCGACCACCTCGCCGGCGTCCACACTGAACGAGACGCCGTCGACCGCGTGCACGGTGCGCTGCCCCCGCCGGGCGAACGTGACCGACAGGTCCTGTACATCGAGAAGCGCCATCGGTCACCTCACCTCCGCAGCTTCGGGTCGAGGGCTTCGCGCATCGCCTCGCCGAGGAGCGTGAAGCCCAACGCGGTGATGATGATGCCGAGCGCGGGGTAGATCGCCAGCCCGGGCCGGACGTCGAGGTAGATCTGCGCGTCGGCAAGCATCAGGCCCCACTCCGGCTGGGTCGAGTCGGGGTTGCCGAGGCCGAGGAACGACAGCGCCGCGACCTCGATGATGGCCGTCGCGAGGGTGAGGGTCGCCTGGACGATCACGGGCGCGAGAGAGTTGGGCACGATGTGGCTGATCGCGATCTTCGTGTTGCGCACGCCGAGCGAGCTGGCCGCCAGCACGTAGTCGCGGTTGGCCTGCGCGATCATCGACCCGCGCAGCAGCCGGGCGAAGATCGGCACCGACACCACGCCGACCGCGATCATCACGGTGACGAGGCTCGGCCCGAGCAACGCGGCCACGCTCACCGCCAGCAGCAGGCTCGGCAGCGAGAGGAGCATGTCGACGATCCGCATCAGCACGCTGTCGACAAGCCGGCCCCACCGGCCACCGAGGCCGGCCGCGGCACCGGCGACGCCGCCGACCAGCACGCCGATCGTCAAACCGATGAGCGTGGAGACGATACCCACGATCAACGTCTGCCGGGCGCCCACGATCAAGCGGCTGAACTCGTCACGCCCCTGGTGGTCGTATCCGAGCCAGTGGTCCCCGGACGTACCAGGGATCGAACCTGGCTTGATCACGCCTTCGCGGATGCCCGACTGGTCGACCGGGTCGTACGGAACGAGGAACGGTCCTACGACGGCCACCAGCACGAAGACCACGAGGATCGAGGCGCCCACGATGGCGGCGGGGTTGCGCCGCAGCCGCCGCATCGCCTCCCGCCACAGGCTGACGCCTTGCTCGTCGTCACGTACGGCGGAGAGCTCGGCGAGCCGCTCCAGCTTCTCCTTCTTCTTTCCCGGAGCGAGTGTCATCGGACCCTCACCCTCGGGTCGATCAGGCTGTACGAGACGTCGACCAGGAGATTGACGAGTGCGAAGATCACCGCGATGATCATGATGAAGCCCATCAGGACCGGGTAGTCCAGGTTGCTGATCGCGTCCTTGATGAACGCGCCGATCCCGCTGAACGCGAAGACCGTCTCGGTGAGCACGGCGCCGGACAGGAGCAGGCCGGTCAGGAGGCCGATCGAGGTGGCCACCGGCAGCATCGCGTTGCGCAGCACGTGGCGGCGGCGCACGGTGCGCTCGGTCAGGCCCTTGGCCTCGGCGGTGCGCACGAAGTCTTCGCCGAGCACCTCCAGCACGCTCGCCCTGGTGATCCGCACGATGATCGCGAGCGGGATGCTCGCCAGTGCGACGCCGGGCAGGATCAGGTGCCAGATCGCGTCGGCGGCCGCGTCCCACTCCCGGGTCAGGAGGCCGTCGAGCACGAAGAAGTTTGTGATGTGGGTGGCGTTGATCGTGGGATCCTGCCGGCCGATCGTGGGAAACCAGCCGAGGTTTTCCGCGAAGATCGCCTTCAGCACGTACGCCAGGAAGAAGATCGGGATGCAGGTGCCGAGCAGCGAGCCGCCGACCGAGGCCTGGTCGAGGAGCGAGCCGCGGCGCCGGGCGGCGAGATAGCCGAGCGGGATGCCCAGCCCGATCGCGATCACCATGGCCGTGATGGTCAGCTCGACCGTGCCCGGGAAGCGCTGCAGGAACTCGGTGGTGACCGCGCGCTTTGTGGAGATCGACGTGCCCAGGTCGAGCTGGACGAGCCGTTTGACGAAGCGGCCGTACTGGATCAGGAGTGGCTCGTTCAGACCCAGGCTTTCCCGGATCTGAGCACGCGACTCGGGCGTGCCGCGCTCACCGAGGAGGGCGGTCTCCGGACCACCGGGCAGGCGGTGCAGCCAGATGAAGAGCAGGATCGACAGGCCGAACAGCGTGGGTATCAGCTGCAGCAGCCGTCTGACGATGAATCGGAACACGGGCGCCTCGGCGGTTGAAGAGGGCCGCGCGGGCGGGCACCTGGTGAGTGCCCGCCCACGCATTCCTATCTATATGTTTCAGGACTTGAACTCGGCGGTGGCGTACCGCTCATCCGTGAGCGGGCTGGCCTTGACGCCGGTCACGTCCTTACCGAGGACAAGGGCCGGTGGCGAGTGGGAGATCGGCACGCCGGGCAGGAAGTTCATGATGTCGGCGTTGAGCTCCTTGTAGAGCGCGTAGCGCGCGGTCGCGTCGGCGGTGCTGTCGGCCTGGGCGAACTTGTCGAACAGGGCCTTGTTGTTGAAGCCCCACTCGTCCTTCGGGCGAGCGAAGAACGTGCCGATGAAGTTGTAGGCATCGCCGTAGTCACCGGTCCAGCCCAGCAGGTGCAGGTCGTGCTTGCTGCCGGAGGTGGTCGCGTTGAGGTAGTCCGGCGTCCACTTCAGCGGGATGCCCTGCACAGTGATGCCGACAGCCTTCAGGTCGGCCGCGAGCAACTCGTAGATGTCCTTCGGGTTCGGCATGTACGGCCGGGTGACCTCGGTCGGGTAGTGGAAGCGCAGCGTCAGGTTGGAAGCACCCGCCTGGGCCAGCAGGTCCTTGGCCTTCTGCACGTCGTAGTCGTACTTGGTGACCTGGTCGTTCCAACCCTCCACTGTGGGCGGCAGGAACTCCGACGCCACCTCGGCGCCCGGGGGCATCTTGGAGTCGACCAGCGCCTTGCGGTTGAGCGCATACGCGATCGCCTGGCGCACCCGGAGATCGGCGAGCTTCGGGTTGCCCTTCTGGTTGATCGCCATGTAGAGGATGTTGAACGCCGGCCGGGTCAGCACGTTGAAGCCCTCACCCTTGAGCGGCTCGACGTCGGCGGGACCCACCAGGTCGTAACCCTGGATGTCACCGGAGCGCAGCGCCTGCTTGCGCGCGTTTTCGTCCGAGATCGTACGGAAGACCAGCGTCTTGAGCTTCGCCTTGGTCCCCCAGTAGTCCTCGTTGCGCTCGATCGTCAGCGTCTTGTCCGCGACGTTCCACGACTTGAACTTGAACGGACCGGTGCCGGTCGGGTGCTCCGTCGCGTACGACGGGTACTTGATGTCGTCGGCGGTCCCGGTGATGTTGCTGGCGTCGAACTCCTGGAGCGCCTTCGGGCTGCTGATCGAGAACGACGGCAGCATCAGGGCGGCCGGGATCTTGCTGGACACCGCGGTGAACGCGAGATCGACGGTCGTCGCGTCCTTCGCCGTGCACGACTTGAAGAGGCTCGGCGGAAGGTCGGGGTTTTCGTTCTTGGCGAAGCCGCCCATGACGTCCTGCCAGTAGGCGGTGACATCCGCGCTCTGCATCAGGCCCGTGGAGTTGTACCACCGGTTGAAGTTGACGCAGACGGCCTCGGCGTTGAAGTCCGTACCATCGTGGAACTTCACCCCGGACCGGAGCTTGAAGGTCCAGACGGTGCCGGTGGAGTCCGGCGTCCAACTCTCGGCCAGACCGGGGGTGACCTTCGTGCCGCCCTCCTCCGGCTTGACCAGGGTCTCGTACATCTGGCGGGCGACACGCAGCGACTCACCGTCGCTGGCGAGGCTCGGGTCGAGCACCTTGGGATCTCCAGCGGTGCCGAAGACCAGGGTGTCTTTGGTGCTCTGGCCAGAGCCCTCATTGTCGCGATCGCTCTCGGCACAGCCGGCTACCGCGAGGGCCGCGACCGCAACGACCGCGATAGCGGCCTTGGGCCTTGCTGCACGCATGGTGCTTCACCTCGTCCTTGGGGTACGGACATACGCGGTGACGGGGGTCACCGATGGCGCGACACTAGCGGGCGGTCTTACTCGCCGGAAACCGGCCGATAAGGGGTTGGTACCGGATCGTGTCCTTGCGGCCACGCTCCACGCACAGAAGATCGACATCGTGTGGGCAAACGAGTCGTTTGTCCCGATTTTGTCGATGCCAAGTTGTTACATGTCGAAAGCGTTTCGGCGGCGCGGTGTCAGACGGGTTGGTGGCCCTTTCCGGCGCCCCCGGCGGCCCTGTCCGACGGCCCCCCGGGGCCCTGTCCGACGGCCCGGCGGCCCTGTCACACGGCCCGACGGCCCTCGAAGGCTCGCCCCAGAGTGATCTCATCCGCGTACTCAAGATCGCCACCGACCGGCAGGCCGCTCGCGAGCCGGGTGACCGAGATGCCCATCGGCTTGACCATCAACGCGAGGTAGGTGGCCGTCGCCTCCCCCTCGGTGTTGGGGTCGGTGGCCAGGATCAGCTCCTTGACCTCACCCCCGCTCAGCCGCGCCATCAGCTCGCGAATGCGCAGGTTGTCGGGGCCGATGCCCTCCAGCGGGTTGATCGCCCCGCCGAGCACGTGGTAGCGCCCGCGAAACTCGCCGGTGCGCTCGATCGCCACCACGTCTTTGGGCTCCTCGACGACGCACAGCACCTCGTCGGTGCGGCGCGGGTCGCGGCAGATCCGGCACTGCTCGGACTCGGCCACGTTGTAACAGGTCGTGCAGAAGCGCACGAGCTCCTTGACCTTACGCAGCGCGGTGGCCAGGCGCGTGACGTCCGCCGGGTCGGCGGAGAGGATGTGGAACGCGATCCGCTGTGCACTCTTCGGACCTACGCCGGGAAGCCGGCCCAGCTCGTCGATCAGGTCCTGGATGGCGCCTTCGTACATGCTGCCCTGTTCTTAGAAGCCCGGCAGGCCGAGGCCGCCCATGCCGCCCGCGACCGGGCCCATCTTCTGCTCGGTCAGCTTGCGCACCGCGTCGTTGGCGCTGTGCAGGGCCGCCAGCACGAGATCCTCAAGCGTCTCCACGTCGTCGGGATCGACCGCCTTGGGATCGATCTTCACCGACTTGACCTCACCGGAGCCGGCGATCGTGACCGTCACGAGGCCACCGCCGGCCGTGCCGGTCACCTCGGCCTCGGCCAGCTCCGCCTGTGCCTCGGCGAGCTGCTGCTGCATCTTCTGCGCCTGCTTCATCAGCTGCTGCAGGTTGGGCTGTCCACCGGGACGCATCGCCGTCTCCTCGTGTGTTCGACTGCGGCCAGCCTAATGCGGTGGGCCGGTCCGGCGTCTCCGCCCCGCCTCTAGGGCCTGTCTCCTGGATCTCGGTGGAGCGAGGCGAGGTCCAGGCGGCGGTCCGGAGGTGCCGGGCGGAAGGTCGCCTACCGGCGTGAGCGAGCTTGCGAGCGAACCATCAGGCTCAGTGATGGACCCACGGCGCTGGCCGCACCATCACGCGGCCGTTGTATGCGGCCCTTCGCCCGGTGCCGCCGGACGTCGTCTGGACTCCGCCGCAGGCCGGGCATGCCCTTATGAAACACGCCCTAGACCTCGCCGATCTTTTCGGCGCCGAACGTCTGCTGCAACAGCTGCATGGCCTGCTGCTCACTGCTCTGCCGCGCGGTGCGCTCGTCGACCACCTCGTCGGTCGGCTCGTCGCCCGGGTCGAAACCCTCATACGCGGCCGCCGCCGGGGCCGGGCCGGCGGACGCGCCGCCCGGCCGCGGGCTGTCGTAGTCCGGGTCGTAGGGAGGCTCACCCGCCCAGGTGGTGTCGGCCGCGGGAGCAGCAGGGGTACGGGCGCCACGCCCCGCCGCCGCGGCACGTGCCGCCGCCAGCCCGTTGGCCTCGGGCGGTGCCACTGGTGGCGGCGCCTCCGGCGCGTTGTCCGCCGCGGCGGCTCCGCCGCCCGGGCGGGCTGGCTCAGGCCACTCATCGGTCCTGGCCGGCTGTTTCTCCGGCGCCGCTTTCTCCGGGGCTGGGGCTGGTCTTTCCGGGGCTGGCGCGTGCCGGGCGGGCTGTGCCGCCGGTTGGCGCTGGTCGCCGGCGACCTCGCAGCGCAGCTCCAAGCGGACGCCGAGCACCTCGTAGACGGCGTCGCCCAGCACGCCGGTCTCCTTGGACATCATCTGGGCGAGCACCGACGACTGGAACGTGAGCACCAGCGCCTCACCCTCCAGGTCGCGCACCGTGGCGTTGCGGGCGAGGGCGGCGATCCGCTTGTTGCGGCTGTTGACCATGCCGAGGATCTCGTCCCACACCCGCCGCACACCGGCGACGTCGAGCTGCGCGGGCGGGCTGCTGCCCGGACGCTCCGGCTCGGGGGTAGCCGGGTCGTCCATGACCGCCTGGGGTCTCGCCGGCCTTTGCTCGGTCCTCTGCTCGGGTGCCGGTGTGGCCGCCTGTGGCTCGGCTCGCGTGGCTGCCGGCGGCTGCGGCGGCGCCGGGTCCGCCGCTCGCGTGGGCCTCGCCGGCTCCGCCGCTCGCGTGGCGGTGGGAGGCTGTGGCTGCGCGGGCGCCGCCGCTCGGGTGGCGGCGGGGGGCTGTGGCTGCGCGGGCGCCGCCGCTCGGGTGGCCGCGGGGGGCTGTGGCTGCGCGGGCGCCGCCGCTCGGGTGGCCGCGGGCGCCGGCTCCGCCGGCAGGGTGACACCACGCTCGACCCGCTCCAGGCGCTGCAGTAGGTCTTCGGTCTTGTCGGCCCCCGGCAGCAACATGCGCGCGGTGATCAGCTCCAGCAGCAGCCGCGGCGCGGTGGTGCCGCGCATCTCCACAAGTCCGTTGTGGACGATGTCGGCGCACCGCGAGAGCGTCGCCGGCCCGAGCCGCGCCGACTGCGCCACCATCCGCTCGATCTGGTCGCTGGGCCCGTCGATCAGCCCCTTGGTCGCCGCGTCGGGCACCTGCTGCAGCACGATCAGGTCACGCAGCCGCTCCAGCAGATCGGACGCGAACCGCCGCGGGTCGTGCCCCGCCTCGGCCACCCGGTCGATCGTCCCGTAGGCAGCGGCGCCATCCCCGGCCGCCAGCGCGTCGCACATCTCGTCGATCAGCGCCACGTCGGTAACGCCCAGTAGCGCGACCGCCCGCGCGTACGTGACACCCTCCGGCCCGGCGCCCGCGATCAGCTGGTCGAGCACCGAGAGCGTGTCGCGCGCACTGCCCCCACCGGCCCGCACCACCAGCGGAAACACCGCCGACTCGACCTTGACGCTCTCGGAAGCGCACAGCTGCTCGAGATAAGGACGCAACACCGCCGGCGGAATCAGCCGGAAGGGGTAATGATGCGTACGCGACTTGATAGTCCCGAGCACCTTCTCCGGCTCGGTGGTCGCGAAGATGAACTTGACGTAGTCAGGCGGCTCCTCGACAAGCTTGAGCAGCGCGTTGAACCCCGCCGACGAGACCATGTGCGCCTCGTCGATCACGTAGATCTTGTATCGACTGGTGGCCGGCGCGAAGAACGCCCGCTCCCGCAGCTCACGCGCGTCGTCGACACCACCGTGGCTGGCCGCGTCGATCTCGATGACGTCGATCGACCCAGCACCGTCGTTGGCCAGCGACTTGCACGAGCCGCACTGCCCGCACGGCTCCGGCGTCGGGCCACGCTCACAGTTGAGCGAGCGGGCGAGGATGCGGGCGCTGGAAGTCTTGCCACACCCGCGCGGCCCCGAAAACAGGTAGGCGTGGTGCAGCCGCCCACTCCGCAACGCCTGCGACAGTGGCTCGGTGACATGCTCCTGACCGATGACCTCTGCGAACGTGCGCGGCCGGTACTTGCGGTAGAGCGCCAGTGCCACTCTCGCCGCCTCCTCTCGACCGCGCCATTCTCCCCGCCTCCGGGGGAGCTTGCCAGCGGGGTACGACACTCGGCCGGGTGCTTTCTGGCGGACCTCTTCGATCATTAAGAGGCCCCCCGTGCACCCGTCAGAGCCCGCTTATCCTTGCTGCCTTCCGGCCCTGGGGAGGTTCACGGGGTAACGCCGCACGAGGGGCGCCACCAAGTCTACCGGGCCCGCTCCCCAAGGCCGGGACCCGGGGCACACGGTGCGCCGAGTGCCTGCTTCGTCCCGAGCACGGGTGTGCCTGTACTCTGTCCGGCGGAGGATTCGCCTAGAGGCCTAGGGCGCACGCTTGGAAAGCGTGTTGGGGGCAACCCCTCACGAGTTCGAATCTCGTATCCTCCGCCACCCTCGAAGGCCCGGTCGCCATGCAGGCTGCTGGGCCTTCGCTTAGCCCGGTCACTCGTACGCATGTGCTATCCACAGCCTGTGGATGGCTCCTGGGGACAGGCACGCACGGTGTTGGGCCCGAGCACCCAACACCGTGGTGGGCGGTCGCTAATCTCCCCGACATGGCCAATGGCACGGAGTCAGCTCGAAGGACTCTCTGTCCGCGTCGTCCGCGGCGCACACCCTGCCTCGGTGCATGGCCCATCCCAGGGTTTCCGCTATGACGGCCTGTTTCGGGTAGTCGATCACTGGCCACAAACGGGTGCCGACGGCTACGCATCTACCGCTTCCGCCTGGTGGCCTTGGAGAGCCTGGACCCACCGCCGCCCCCGCTGCCGGATATCGCCTCTCCGGCCAGCCGCGCTGAGGCCGTCATCCAGCGAATCATCCGCAGCTCACCCATCGCAAAGTCGATCAAGAACCTCCACGACTACCGGTGCCAAATCTGCGGCGTGCAACTCATGACACCCGCCGGACCGTGCGCGGAATCCGCCCATATCCGCGGCCTCGGACGCCCGCACAACGGACCAGACGTGCCGGAGAACCTGCTCTGCCTATGCCCCAACCACCACGTGCTCTTCGACACCGGCGCCCTCGTGGTCGACCCTGACGGAATCGTGCGCGACACCATGACGGGCGAAGAGGTGGGCAAGCTCCGCCTAGACCTCAGGCACAAGATCGACTGGGCCTACGTCGACTATCACCACACCACCCACAAACGCTGACGCCCGGCGGCTCAGGCTGAGGCGCCGGGCGTTTGTGCTGCTAGATGGCGGTGGCGGCGGGATTTGAACCCGCGGAGGGCTTGCACCCTCACACGCTTTCGAGGCGTGCTCCTTAGGCCACTCGGACACACCACCGCCGAGAAGGGTACCCGACTGGTGGGGGCTGCCTCGGGGCGGCCCGCCGCCTGGCAGGATCGCGGGCATGAGTACGCACATCGGCGCCAAGCCGGGCGAGATCGCGGAGCGGGTCCTCATGCCGGGTGACCCGCTGCGGGCCAAGTGGATCGCGGAGCACTACCTCGAGGATGCCAAGTGCTACTCGACCGTCCGCAACATGTTCGGCTTCACCGGGACGTACCAGGGGGTCCGCCTGTCGGTGCAGGGGTCTGGCATGGGCATGCCGTCCGCGTCGATCTATGCGCACGAGCTCATCAACGACTACGGCGCCAACATGCTCATCCGGGTCGGCTCGTGCGGCGCGCTGACCGAGTCGCTCAAGCTGCGCGACGTGATCGCGGCCATCGGGTCGGCCACCGACTCGAACATGAACCGGGCCCGCTTCGACGGCCTCATCGACTACGCGCCCGTGGCTGACTTCGGCCTGCTGCGCACCGCGGTGGACGTGGCCGAGCGGCGCGGCGTCCAGATGCACGTCGGCCCGATCCTCGCCGCCGACGCCTTCTACACGGACCGACCCGACCTCTACGACCGCCTGGCCGATTACGGCGTGTTGGCCGTCGAGATGGAGTCGGCGGCGCTGTACACGATCGCCGCGAGGTTCAAGGCGCGCGCCTTGACGGTGCTGACGGTGAGCGACCACATCAAGACCGGCGAACGTACGACCGCCGAGGAGCGCGAGCGCACCTTCGCCGAAATGGCCGAAATCGCCCTGGACACGGCGATCGCCAGCTGAGACCCGTCAGTTGATCAGGGAGTTGGTGGCACGACTCGCCGTCCGCCACGCCCACCAAGTCCCTGATCAACAGCGGGCGCGGCACGGGCTGGGGCGCGGCCGCCAGGGCTGCACGGACGGCGGACACCACGTAGCCGGGGCGGCGGGTGTCTTCCCAGGTGAAGCGGAGGATCGTGTAGCCCTGCGCGATAAGGGCATTTTGGCGACGGCGGTCATGGTAGAGGGCCTCTAGTGAGCTGTGCACCGCGGCGCCGTCGGCCTCGACCAAGAGGCGCCGGCTCGGCCAGGCCAGGTCGGCCACCGCGAGGATGTATCCGTCCGCGTCGCGGATGACGTGCTGGAGCGTCTCCGGCCGCAGGCCCGCGTCCGTGCAGATCACCCTGATGCGCGTCTCCAGTGGCGACTCGGCCCTCCCGTCCACGTGATCGAGCCACGGCCGCACTCGCACCACACCGCGCCGTCGCCGGAGTTGCCCACGTACGGCCTCGATGTCGTCCACGGCGAGCCTGCCCTCGCGCAAAGCGCCGTCGATGATCGCGATCGCGTCCTGCCGATGGAGCGCGAGCAGCAGATCAGCCACCGTCCGCACCGGCGTGGTGACGCGCATGCCGGCGAGCCGCGTCACGTCGGCCTCCGCGATGACGAGCTGTCTCACCACCAGGCCCTGCTGATCACGTCGGCGCAGCGCCGCCGGCGTAGCAACGTGCACGGCGGCATCCGGCGGCACGTAGGGCAGCTCCAGCAGGTGTGCGGCCGACGTAAGGGTGGCGACCGCGCCCGGCCCGAGCGTCAGAAGGGCAGCCCGAATCCGAGCGCGCATCGGCACGTCAGGCGACTGATCGTCGACGAAGTACGCGCCGCGAAACACCCGCCGCCACCGACCGCTCCGACACAACCGCGCCACATCATCGCGCCCCAACCCAGCCGCCAGACACTGCGCCGCCGTAACCACTCCATCCTGACCAGCCGCCACCCCTTCCAACCCCACGCCGAGGACGCTCGCACCACGAAAGCAGTCCAACCATCCCCTGTGGACAAACACAGCCCCCTGTGGACAACGACCCGATCAAGAGGTCGCGGTGATAAGGGGCAGTTGATCAGGGACTTCGTGGAGCGAATCGCCGCGCAACACGCCCACCAAGTCCCTGATCAACGGCACGGGGGTCACGGGGTCGCTAGGGCTTCCGTGGGGGGTAGGCGGGAGGCGCGCACGGCGGGGTATAGGCCGGCGACGGCGCCGATCAGCAGGGTGGCGAACAGGCCGCCTCCCGTGGCCCAGGCTGGAACGACCGTGGGCCACTCCTGGGTCCAGGAGTAGGTGCTTGTCACGGCTATGCCGACCAGGACGCCGGCCAGGCCGCCCAGGGCTGACAGCAGCAGTGACTCGGCCAGAAACTGCAAGCGGATCTGGCCCCGCGTGGCGCCCAGCGAGCGGCGCAGGCCGATCTCGGCGCGCCGTTCGAGCACCGAGATGACCATCGTGTTGGCTACGCCGACGCCGCCGACCAGCAGGGCGACCGCGCCGAGTCCGAGCAGCAGGCCGTTCAGGGCGTCGTCGGTGGCCTGCTTGGCGGCCAGCGCGTCGGATGGGCGTGACACCTCGACCTCGTTGGGGTTTTCCGGGTTGGCCGTCGCCGCCAGCACGGCTTGCACAGCCTCCACAGAGGACTCGGTGGTGCGGGTGTATACGGTCGTGGCGTACCCGTCGAAGTCGAGGTCCGACGTGGCCACCGGCCAGCCGATCAGCGCGGCCGTGTCAAGCTCCTCGGCCAGCGGCACCGGGTCGAGCACGCCGACCACCGTGAACCACCGGTCGCCGAGCCAGACCTGCACCGACGGTCCTGCCTGGGCCACGCCGAGCCGGTCGGCGGCGGCCGAGCCGAGTACGACGGCGGGGTACTCGGCGGTGCGGTCGTTCAGCCACGTGCCACTCGCCAGGGTGGCGCCCACCGTGCCGGGCAGGTCGGTACGAGCGGCGCGTACCCCGATCCCGCCGGACTCGGCGGCGGGGATCTTGTCGTTGCGGTACACCTTCGCGTCGACGTTGCCGGTGGCGCTGACCGACTCGACCGGGGTGATCCGGTCGATCATGCCGATCGCCTCCTCCGGGAGGTGTGACTCCTCGCCGAAGAACGTCTGCCCCGGGCCGACGGTGAGCAGGTTGGTGCCCAGCCGGTCCAACGTGCGGTCGAGTTCGGCGCGGGACGACGTGGAGATGCCCACGACCGACAGCATCGCGGCGATCCCGATCGCGATGCCCAGCGCGGACAGAAACACCCGCAGCGGGCGGGACCGGAGGCCGGATGCGCCGACGCGCAGCACGTCCATGGGCGAAAGCCGCGCCGGCTTCATGGCAGCACCTGCCCGTCGCGCATGCGCACCTGCCGGGGCAGCGAGGCGGCGATGTCCCGGTCGTGCGTGATCACCACGACGGTGGTGCCGCTGGCGTGCAGGTCGCGCAGGAGGGCCATCACCGCCGCCCCGGAGGCCGAGTCCAAGTTGCCGGTCGGCTCGTCCGCCAGCAGGATCGGCGGCTCCCCCACGACCGCGCGGGCGACCGCCACCCGCTGCCGTTCGCCACCGGACAGCTCGTGCGGCCGGTGGTCCAGGCGGTGCCCGAGGCCGACCCGATCCAGCGCGGCCCGCGCGCGCCGCCGCCGCTCCCGCAGCGGCACGCCGGCGTAGAGCAGGCCGTCGGCCACGTTGTCCACCACGGGTACGCCGGCGGCCAGGTGGAACTGCTGGAACACGAAACCGATCCGGGTCGAACGCAACGCGGAAAGCGACCGATCGGTGAGCCCCGACACGTCGTACCCGTCGATGGAGACCGTGCCGGACGACGGGCGGTCGAGCGTGCCGATCAGGTGGAGCATCGTGGATTTTCCCGATCCTGAGGGCCCGACGATCGCGACGAGCTCGCCCCCGGCGATCGAGAGGGAGGCGTCGCGGAGCGCGGTCACGCCGCCCGGGTAGGTCTTGGAAACCCCCTCCAGGAAGATCACTTGGGAACCCCCACGACCATGCCCTCGGCCAGGCCGTCGCCGGAGACCTCCACCCTGCCGCCGGCGAACATGCCGGTGTCGACGGCCACGTACCGCGTGGTGGCGCCGTCGACCACCTGCACGCCGTACCCGCCCTCGGCGAGCGCGACGAGGGCGTTGAGGGGCACCGTGAGGACGTCCTCGCGCTGCTCCGCCTGGAGGATGACGTCGACCGGCGCCTCGTCGAGCGTGCCGAGCGCCTTCTGGTCGGCCACGGTGACGGTCACGTCGACCGTCGTGGTTTCCTCGTTTCCGGAGGACTTCTTGACGGCCACGGTGCCGACGGCGGAAACCTTGCCCTGGACGCGCTTGCCGTCCGGCAGCTCGACGCTCGCCGCGAGGCCCTTCTTCACGAGTTGCTGCTTGTCCACCTCCAGGTCCACGCTGACGATCCGCGTGGTGCCGGTGTAGGTGAAGACCGGTCCGTTCGCCGGGTCGCCGGTGCTGAGCTGGAGGTCGGCGACGCGTAGCTTGTCGGGCGCCACAACGGCCTGGCCGAGCGCGACCTGGCCGGTCTGGTCGACGCCGAGGTCTTCCTGCCACTCCTCGACGGCGTCCGCTGTGGACGACGTGTACTCGTCGTCCACTGTGAACCCTCCGTAGCCGAGCGCGGAAAGGTTCTGCTCGAAGAGCTTCACGTCCGCGCCCTCGACACCCGTCGACAGCGCGCGGTAGAGCGGCGACGCGCCATAGAGGAGGACGACGGGATCACCATCCACTTCGTACAGTGGCTGGCCCCGGCTCACCACCGCGCCCTCCGCCGCGAGCCAGGTGAGTGTCCCGCCCGATCCGCGCGCCTTGAGGGCCGTCGCGTCGCCGTACCCGAGCGTGCCGTCCACCGTCTCGGTCTGGGTGAGCGTGGCGCGGGTGACTTTCGCGGTGGCCGGCGGCAGGCTGCTGCGTTCGGCGGTCGACGCGTCGGCGCCACCGAAGCCCACCGTGGCGGCGACACCGGCCCCGACCACCAGGACCAGGCCACCGGCCCCCAGCACGGCACCCCGCCTCATGAGCCCTGCCCTCGACGGAACGTGAACTTGTCCTGGCAGGCCTCCATGGCCTTCTCGAACTTGGGATCGTCGATGTCGAACGGCAGCTCACCGCCGCCGCCGAAGAGCGAGCCGCTGTCGGGGTCCGGATCCGGCACGTCGATGCCGTTGTCGCGCATGCACTGCGCCCACTGCCGCAGCTGCTCCTGCTGGGCCGGATCCAGCTCCCGCCGTTCACCTCCGTTGGGCGCCTCGTCGCGGCACTTTTCGAACGCCTCCCGCCCCTTGCCCGAGTCGAGCAGCTTACGCATCGCCTGGAAGTTTCCGCCGAAATTGCCGTCCGGACCCGGATCGGGGAAGTCGGGCACGCCGTTGTCCCGCATGCACTGGGCGAACTTGCGGCCCTGGTCGGCGTCGGCCGCGCCCGCGCTGGCGCTCGCCGTGGGGCTGGCCTCACTGTTGGACGCGGTCGCTATGCCGTCGCCGCTGTCGGTCCCGCCGCACCCGGCGACCACCATCGCCGCGAACGCGACCACCACGAGTCTTCTCATGGCCCTGGAGTGAAGCGACTCGCCCATAACCAGGCCGTAACCCCGCGAGTTAACGGCCGCGTTATCCGCCCCCGGGCAACCATGGAGCAATGCGCATCCTGGTGGTCGAAGACGAGGAGATCCTGGCGGAGGCGGTCGCGGAGTGGCTGCGCCGCGAGGCGTTCGCGGTGGACGTCGCCTACGACGGGGAGGCCGCCCTGGAGCGGTTCGGCGTCAACGAGTACGACGTGGTCGTACTCGATCGGGATCTGCCCGTGGTGCACGGAGACGAGGTGTGCCGCGCGATCGTCGAGTCCGGCGCGACGGCCCGCGTGCTCATGCTGACCGCCGCGGCCGGCATCCGCGACCGGGTCGCCGGCCTGGGCATCGGCGCCGACGACTACCTGACCAAGCCGTTCGCGTTCGCCGAGCTGTCGGCCCGGGTGCACGCGCTCGGCCGGCGGGCCAGGCCGGCCGTGCCGCCGGTGCTGGAGCGGGCCGGCATCCGGCTCGACCCGGCCCGGCGCGAGGTCTTCCGCGACGGGCGCTTCGTGCCGCTGGCCAACAAGGAGTTCGCGGTGCTGAGCGAGCTGATGCGGGCCGGCGGCGCGGTGGTCTCGGCCGAGCAGCTGCTGGAGAAGGCCTGGGACGAGCACATCGACCCGTTCACCAACGTGGTGCGGGTGACGGTGATGAAGCTGCGCCGCAAGCTCGGCGAGCCGCAGGTGGTCGAGACCGTGCCGGGAGTGGGGTACCGCCTGCCATGAACCGATGGACGATCCGGGTGCGGCTGACGGTGCTCTACGGCGGGCTCTTCTTCCTCGCCGGCGCGGTGCTGCTGGGCGTGACGTACCTGCTGATGTCGCAGCGGCTCGACCGCGACCTGGGCGACGCGTCCGACCTCGCCCTGCGCAACGAGCAGCTGTTCGAGAGGTTCGGCGAAAACGGCGAGATGGTGAAGCAGGCGATCCTCGACGCCCGGGCGGAACGGGAGCAGGTGCGCGAGGACGCCCTCGACTCGCTGCTCACCCAGGGTGGCATCGCGCTCGTGGGCGTGGGTGTCGTGGCCGGCGCGTTCGGCTGGCTGGTGGCCGGGCGGGCGCTCCAACCGCTGCAGCGGATCACCGATACCGCCCGCCGCATCGCCGGCGCGGAAGGCGCCCGCTCGGCGCTGCACGAGCGGATCGCGCTCGACGGCCCGCGCGACGAGGTCAAGGAGCTGGCCGACACGTTCGACGTGATGCTGGAACGGCTCGACCGTTCCTTCGACGGGCAGCGTCGCTTCGTGGCCAACGCCTCCCACGAGCTGCGCACCCCGCTCGCGCTCAACCGGGCGCTCGTGGAGCTGGCGGTCACCCGGCCCGGCGCGGCGGCCGAGACCAAGCAGCTCGGCGAGTCGCTGCTGACCGTCAACGAGCGCCACGAGCGGCTGATCGACGGCCTGCTCACGCTCGCCGACGCGGAGAACGAGCTGTCCGAACACTCCCCCGTGGACCTGTACGAGGTGGCCGGCTTCGTGCTCGACCAGGCCAAGGCACCGGGGCTCGAGGTGCTGCGCCAGCTCACGCCCGCGCCCACCCGTGGCGACCCGATCCTGCTGGAACGGCTTGTGCAAAACCTCGTGGAGAACGCCACCCGCCACAACACGCCGGGCGGCTGGCTGGCCGTCACCACCCACGCGGCCGACGGGTGGGCGGTGCTCACCGTCACCAACACCGGTCTGCCGGTGGCGGCGTACGAGATCGAGACGCTCTTCCAGCCGTTCCGGCGGCTCAACCGTGAGCGGGTGGACGGCGGCCGAGGCTTCGGCCTGGGCCTGTCGATCGTCCGCGCGGTGGCGAAGGCGCACGGCGGCACGGTGAGCGCGGCGCCGAGGGAGGGCGGCGGCCTGGAGATCACCGTCGCCCTCCCCTCCGACCAGGGCTACGGCGCGGCGAGCGCCTCCGTTGGTGAGAGCCGGGCCGCCCGCACCGCCGGGTAGAGGCCGGCCACCGCGCCGATGACCAGCGTGGCCAGCACCCCGCCGGCCGTGGCGAGCGGCGGCACCACGGTGGGCCAGGCCTGGGTCGCCGCGTAGATCGCGGTGACCCCCACGCCCAGCGTCACGCCACCGAGCCCGCCGAGCGCGGACAGCAGCAGCGACTCGGCCAGGAACTGGAGGCGGACCTGCCCCCGTGTCGCGCCCAGCGACCGCCGCAGCCCGATCTCGGCCCGCCGCTCCAGCACCGAGATCACCATCGTGTTGGCCACGCCCACGCCGCCGACCAGCAGCGCCACCGCGCCGAGGCCGAGCAGCAGCGCGTTGAGCGTGGCGTCGGTGGCCCGCTGCGCCTCCAGCGCGTCCGAGGGGCGGGAGACCTTGACCTCGTTGGGCTGCTCGGGGTTGGCCGTCGCGGCGAGCACGGCACGCACGTCTTCGACCGCCGACTCCCGCGACCGCGTGTAGATCATCGTCGGGTGGCCGTCGAAGGCCAGGTACTCCTCCGCGGCCGGCCACCCGACCATCGCCGACTGGTCCAGCTCGGGCGCGAGCTGCCCTGGCCGCAGGATGCCGACCACGCTGAACCACTTGCCGCCCAGCCACACCCGCACGCCCGGCGCGCGGATGTCGAGCCGGCGGGCCGCCACCGCGCCGAGCACCACGCCCGGGTACTCGGAGGTCGCCGCGGTCAGCCAGGTGCCGGTCGCCATCTCGGCGGCGACCGTGTCCAGCAGGTCGAGCCGGGCGGCCACCACCGCGATGCTGCCGGTCTGGCCGCGCGGGATGCGGTCGTTGCGGTACACGGCCACGTCGGGCACCCGCCCCACCGCGCTCACCGACTCGACCGGCCCGATCCGGCCGACCATGGCCAGCGACTCCTTGGGCAGGCGGGACTCGTCGCCGAAAAGCGTCTCGCCCGGCCCGACCGTCAGCAGGTTGGTGCCGAGCCGGTCGAGCGTGCGGTCGAGCTCGGCCCGCGACGACGCCGAGACGCCGACCACCGAGATCATCGCCGCGATGCCGATCGCGATGCCCAGCGCGGACAGGAACACCCGCAGCGGCCTGGTGCGGAGCCCCGCCGCGCCGACGCGTACCACGTCGGCCGGGCTGAGCCTCGCCGGCCTCACGACACGACCTTCCCGTCGCGCATGTGCACCTGGCGGGGCAGCGCGCCGGCGATGTCCCGGTCGTGCGTGATCACCACAACGGTGGTGCCCGTGTCGTGCAGATCCCGCAGCACCGCCATCACGGCGGCGCCGGAGGCCGAGTCGAGGTTGCCGGTCGGCTCGTCGGCCAGCAGCAGAGCCGGCTCGCCCACCACCGCACGGGCGATCGCGACCCGCTGCTTCTCGCCGCCGGAGAGCTGGTGCGGGCGGTGGTCGAGCCGATGGGCGAGGCCCACCCGCTCCAGCGCCGCCCGGGCGTGCCGCCGCCGCTTGCGCAGCGGCACGCCGGCATACAGCAGGCCGTCGGCCACGTTGTCCACGGCGGGCACGCCGGCCGCGAGGTGGAACTGCTGGAAGACGAACCCGATCCGGAACGTGCGCAGCGCGGAAACCTGCCGGTCGGACAGCCCGGCGAGGTCGTGCCCGTCGATGTGTACCCGTCCGGAGGTAGGGCGGTCGAGCGTGCCGATCACGTGCAGCATGGTCGACTTGCCCGAGCCGGACGGGCCGACGATCGCCACCATCTCGCCGGTCGCGATCCCGAGGGACACGCCGTCGAGCGCGGTCACACCGCCCGGATAGACCTTGGAAACCTGGTCCAACTCGATCATTTCGGCAGGCCCACCGTCATGTCCTCGGCGACCCCGCCGCCGCTGACCTCGACCCGGCCGTCGGCGAAGAGGCCCGTGTCCACGGCGATGTACCGGCTGGCGCCACCCTCGACGACCTCCAGGCCGTACCCGCCCTCGGCGAGCGCCAGCAGCGCGGCGACCGGCACGGTCAGCACGTCTTCGCGCTCCTCGGCCACGTACGCCACGTCGACCGGCGACTCCTGGAGCGAGCCGAGCGCCCGCTGGTCCGCGACCGTCACCGTCACCTCGATCTGGGCATCGTCGGTGCCTGTCACGCCGGGCGGCTGGTCGTCGTCGTTGTCGTCGGCCGCCACCGTGCCGACCGACGCCACCTTGCCGGTTACCTCCTTGCCGTCCGGCAGCGTGACGGTGACCGTGGTGCCCTTCTTGGCCCACGCCGCCTCGCCCGCGTCCACTGGCACCGTGACGGTGCGCGTCGTGCCGGTGAACTTGTACATCTCGCCGCCGGCCGGCGAACCGACCCGCGCGGTCAGCTCCGCCACCCGTACCGCGCCGGGCGCGACAACGACCTGCGCGGCGTCGACGGTGCCCGTCTCGGTCACGCCGAGGTCCTCCTGCCAACGCTTGACCGCGGCGGCCGTCGAGCTTGTGTACTCGTCGTCCACAGTGAACCCGGTGTAGCCGAGCTCCCGCAGGTTGCGCTCGAACTGCTTGACGTCCGCGCCCTCCACGCCCACCGCGAGCGGGCGGTAGATCGGCAGCGCGCCGTAGAGCAGCACGACCAGCCGCTCGTCCGCGCGCAGCAGAGCCTGACCGCGCGAGATCGTGGCGCCGACCGCGGGCAGCCAGGTCACCGTCCCCTGCGCGTGCGACTCCAGCGGCACCGGGTCGCCGTGGCTCAGCTCGCCTTCCACCGTGGTCGCGTTCACGAGCGTCTGCCGGGTCACCTTGGTGGTTGAGGCCGGCTGGTTGGTCGGCTGGTCGGTGCCGTCGGCCCGGTCGCCCCCGAGTCCGGCGGCCGCCACGCCCGCCGCCGCGACCGCGACCAACGCCACACCGGAGAAGATCACCCCCCGCTTCACTTACCGCCGCCCTTCCGGATCTGGGGCAGCTTGTCGCGGCACTTCTCGTCCGCCTCGCTGATGTCGTTCTTGTCGAGATCCGTGCTGCTGCCGGAGCCCGAAGCGGTCCCCCCGCGGAGATCTGTCCCGTCTCCGGGTCGGGATCGGGGAAGTCGGGCACGCCGTTCTCCCGCATGCACTTGGCGTACTCGCGCATCTTGTCGATATCGGCCGGCGAGAGCTTGGGCGGTTCGCCGCCGTTCGGCAGGTACTTGCGGCACTTCTCCATCGCCTTCTGCACCTCTTGCTTGTCGGCCCGGATCGCCACGCCACCTCCCTCGGACTTGAAGTCGTCGAGGTCGATCCCCTCACCGCGCATGCAGTCGGTGAACTGGCGCTTGCGCTCCTCCTCGTCCTCCGCCGGCGCGCTCGGATCCGGGCTGGCGGACGCGCTCGCGTTGTTGCCGACGGTCGCGACGCCCGGTCCCTCGTTCCCGCCTCCCGCGCACGCGGCAAGCCCGGCGAGCAGCAGCAGAGGTACGGCGGTGAGCATCCTTCTCATCTCGGCACACTCCTCTCTGTCGTTCCGGATCCCACCGCGCGGGGCGTAAGACGGTCGTCAGCGCGAACGCTTATGGCGTCCTTATCCAGGCGCCGGGCACCATTGGCGCGTGCGGGTACTCGTCGCGGAAGACGAGGAGCTCCTGGCCGACGCGATCGCCGAAGGGCTCCGGCGTGAGACGCTGGCCGTCGACGTGGTCTACGACGGCGACGCCGCCCTGGAAAAGCTCGGCATCAACGACTACGACGTGCTCGTGCTCGACCGCGACCTGCCGCTCGTACACGGCGACGAGGTGTGCCGGGCGGTGGTCGCGTCCGGCGGCGAGACCCGGGTGCTGATGCTCACCGCGGCCGCCGAGGTGCCCGACCGAGTCGCCGGCCTCGCGCTCGGCGCCGACGACTACCTGCCCAAGCCGTTCGCGTTCGTCGAGCTGGTGGCTCGGGTGCGCGCGCTGGGCCGGCGGGCCCGCCCGGCGATACCGCCGCGGCTGGAGCGGGCCGGCATCGCGCTCGATCCGGCCCGCCGCGAGGTGTTCCGCGAGGGGCGCTTCGTGCCGCTGTCCCGCAAGGAGTTCGCGGTGCTGGAGGAGCTGCTGCGGGCCGAGGGCGCCGTGGTGAGCACCGAGCAGCTGCTGGAGCGGGCCTGGGACGAAAACATCGATCCGTTCACCAACGTCGTGCGGGTCACCGTGATGACGCTGCGTCGCAAGCTCGGCTCGCCGCCCGTGGTCGCGACCGTTCCAGGAGTGGGGTACCAGATTCCATGAAGATCAGTCGCGTCTTGACATTCCGGGTCCGCCTGACCGCCCTCTACGGAGCCTCCTTCCTGCTCGTCGGCGCGGTGCTGCTCGGCGTGACCTACCTGCTGCTCGCCGCCGCGCTGGACAAGCAACAGGTCACCCCCGGCGTGATGTACGGGAGCACGAGCCTCGAAGGCGACGGCGCGAATACCGTCCCCATGACGACCGTCCCGGACAAGCCCGTGGCCGCCGTCAAGAAGGAGCTGCCTCCGGAGCAGCTGGCGATCATCGAACGCAAGGAGGCCTTCGCCAAGCAGGTGCAGATCGACCTCCGCGAACAGACCCTTGGTTCCCTGGTACGCCGGGGCGCGCTCGCGCTCGGCGGCGTCGCGGTGGCCGGCCTCTGGCTCGGCTGGCTGGCCGCCGGCCGCACGCTGCGGCCCCTCACCCAGATCACCGAGACCGCCCGCCGGGTCGCCGACCGCAACCTCCACGAGCGGATCGCGCTCGGCGGCCCGCGCGACGAGCTGCGCGAGCTGGCCGACACGTTCGACGACATGCTGGAACGGCTGGACCGCTCGTTCGACGGGCAGCGGCGCTTCGTGGCGAACGCCTCGCACGAGCTGCGTACCCCCCTGGCGATCAACCGCACGCTGTTGGAGGTGGCGATGGGCCAGCCGGACGCCCCGCCGCAGCTGCGCCAGCTCGGCACGACGCTCCTGGAGGTGAACGCCCGCCACGAGCGCCTGATCGACGGCCTGCTGACGATGGCCCGTTCGGAGCAGGCGGTGGTCGACCCGGTGCCGGTCGACCTGGCCGACGTCGCCGGCAACGTGCTCGAGCAGACGAGGGCGCCGGGCGTCGAGATGCGGCACGAGCTGCTGCCGGCGCCCACCTCCGGCGACCCGGTGCTGCTGGAACGCCTGACCCAGAACCTCGTCGACAACGCCGTGCGCTACAACGCCACCGGCGGCTGGGTGCGGGTGACGTGTACCCACGAGGGCGCGAGCACCCGCCTGAGCGTGACCAACACCGGGCCGATCGTGCGGGCGTACGAGGTGCCGGGGCTCTTCGAGCCGTTCCGGCGGCTGACCGACCGGGTGGGGTCGGCCCGCGGCACCGGGCTCGGCCTGTCGATCGTGCGTTCCGTGGCGCGGGCGCACGGCGGCGAGGTGCACGCGACCCCGCGGGACGGCGGCGGGCTGGTGGTACAGGTCACTCTTCCGGCAAATTAGATTTACGACCGGTCGGTCTTATTCATATGCTGGCGGCGTGATGGTCGACGGCCGGGTGGCCCGGGGCGAGCGGACGCGCACGGCGGTGCTGGACACCGCGGTCGCGCTCGTGACCCAGGACGGCCTCGACGGGCTCTCCCTCGGCCAGCTCGCCGAGGCGCTCGGCGTCAGCAAGTCGGGCCTCTTCGCCCACTGGCGCTCCAAGCAGGACCTCCAGCTCGCCACCGTCGAGCGGGCCCGCGAGCAGTGGCAGGAGCGGGTGATCGAGCCGGCCCGGTCGGTGCCACGGGGCGTGCGCCGGCTGTGGGCGCTGCACGTGGCGCGGCTCGACTTCTACGCGTCCAGCACGCTGCCCGGCGGCTGCTTCTTCGCCACCGTCAAGTTCGAGTACAACGCCCGCTCCGGCCCCGTCTACGAGCGCATCGCGCAGAGCCACGCCGAGTGGATGGAGTACGTGGAGAAGCTCGCCCGCCAGGCCATCGAGCTCGGCGAGCTGCGGGCCGACACCGACGTCGCCATGTTGGCCTACGAGATAGAGGCGGCCGGCGTCGCCGCCGTCATGCAGTTTCGCCTGCTCTCGCCGCAGATCGTCTACCCGCTGGCCCGCCGGGCCGTGCTGGAGCGGCTGCGCGGGCTGTGCACCGACCCGACCCTGCTGCCGGAGGAATGATGACGGACGCCGCACTCGCGGATCGCACTGTGGACTACGGCCACGTCGAGCCGATCGCGATCTACTTCGACGACCTCGACGCGATGGGCATCCTGCACAACGCGCGATACGCGGTGCTGCTGGAGCGGGCCATCACCCCGTACTGGACCGCGCGAGGCCACTACTTCGACCACAACGGACCGTCCATGCCGGACCTCTTCCACGCGGTACGCGAGTTCACGATCACGTACCACCGGCCGATCCGGGGCGCGGGCGAGGTGCTCGTGCACTTCTGGCTCGACAAGCTCGGCGAGACAAGCGCGCTCTACGGCTTCCGCTTCCTCTCCCGCGACCGCCGCACGTGCTACGCCGAGGGCAAGCGGGCGATCGTGCGGCTCGACCAGGCGACGCTGCGCCCGACCGCGTGGACCGAGTCGGCCCGCGAGGTCGCCACGACCCTACTGAAGCCGGAAGAAGCCGCGTAGCAGCTCCGCGCACTCCGCTTCGAGTACGCCCTGGTAGACCTCGGGGCGGTGGTTGAGGCGGCGGTCGCGCACGACGTCCCAGAGCGAACCGACCGCGCCCGTCTTCGGCTCCCATGCGCCGAAGACGAGAGTGGACACCCGGGCCAGGACGAGCGCGCCCGCGCACATGGTGCACGGTTCGAGGGTTACGACGAGCGTGCACCCGTCGAGCCGCCACGAGCCCGCGGCCGCGGCGGCCCGGCGCAGCGCGACCACCTCGGCGTGCGCGGTCGGGTCGCCGGTCAGCTCCCGCTCGTTGCGGCCGGCGCCAAGTTCGGCACCGTCCGGCCCGTACACGACCGCACCGACCGGAATGTCCGCCCCGGACCCACCGGCGACAGCCAACGCCCGCCGCATCCACTCCTCGTGGCGCGCGAGCCGGTCATTCACCGCGACTCCGGGTTCGTTCGCTCGTGCGGCGCTGAAGGCGACGTCTTCCTCCGCCACCCCGAAACCCCGACTACGTCGGCGGGGCGGCTACGTCCAGACGCCGCCGCGCCAACTCGCTCACTCACGTAGGTCTTCGACCTCGTCGGCGCAGCCGAGTACCTGGCAGATCTCCGCCGTCACGTCGGCGGGCAGCAGGCCCTCGTGCGCGCAGAGGCTGAGCAGCTGGTGTGCGGAGATGCCGAGGTCGGCGAGGAGCTCGGGGTCGCCGACCGGGTCGACGTCGGGCTCGGCCGCCGGTGGCCCCGCCTCGTCGTCGTTGGCAGCCGGTGGGTTGGTCACCTCGTCGATCTCCAGCGCCGGCGCCTTCACGTCGCCGAGCAGCAGCGCGCCGAGCCGGGACTCCTCGGCAAACACCGAGTCGGACCCGAAGACGCGCAGATCCTCGCCCTGGTCGAGGCGGAGGACGGCCAGATATGAGTCGTCGGACTCGACGAACAGCAACGCCACGTCGGCGTCCGCGTCGACGTCACGTAGCCGGTCGACGACCTCGTCGATGTCGGCCACACCGGTCAGATCCAGCTCCGACGCGGCCCAGCCGGACGAGCCGCGCGCGACGGCAGCAGCGAAGTACGACACGGTCCCCCCAAGTGAACGAGCTTGCGAGCGAACCACCAAGCTCAGTGTTAACCAACCGCGTGGGCCGGCGGCATCCCACGGCCGTTGTTTCCGCTACGCGTGACGGTAGCCGCTCCGATCGGCGACTGACCGCACAACGCCCCGATGAATTGCCGCCGGTCGCCGCTGGCAAACGCGCGCGACCAGGCACAGCCCGGAGGGGGGCCCGCTCAGCTCGCCAGGCGCCGGCGCATGGCGATCAGCTCGCGTAGCCGATCTCCGCGCAGTCGCCGAGGGCGCTCGCGATCCCGCACTGACTTCGCGCTGGCAAGCTCCGCGAGGAGCTGGAGCCGGCGGCGGCTTCGGTCGGGGTCGAGCCGCTCCACAGTCCAGGCCATGCCGCGAGGATGCCGATCGGTGGCGCCGTTCGTCAAGCCCGGGTGCGCCACGCAACCGCGTATTAACACAACGCCTACCAGAGCGGCCAGTCGCCGCTCGTCGCCCAGCGGACGGCGACCGCGATGGCGGCAGCCGACCAGGCCACTCCGACGCTTATCGAGACGCCCGCGGCCACGCCCCGGTCACCCTGCCGGCTGAGGATCCAGGCCGCCGACCAGGCCACCGCGCCGGCCAGTACCGACCACCAGACGTAGCTGCGCAGATCGCTGCCGAGCAGCCCGAGAAAGAGCATCCAGGCGGCGCCCGCGCCCAGCCCGGCGCTCAGCGCACCACCCCGCACGCGATGCGGCTCGCGGTAGGTGGGGCGCGGCGGCCGGGACGGAAACAACCCCGACGGGGAACGCGGGAAGTGGTCCGCCATAAGCGCAGCCTACATGCGAGGCGACAGCGAGTGAGCATCGTCGGGGGCGCTAGCGACCGAGGGGCGGAGCGAGCGCAGCCGAGCCCATCGGGCACAGCGGGTCTGCGGGAACCAGGCCCGTCTGCGAGTATGGCCGGGTGCTTCGGGGACGACGGATACGAGCGTCGATGATCGTGGTGCTTGCCGGCGCCTTGGCGGCAGGCTGCGCGAAAGATGCTCCGGAGGCGGGTGAGCCGGTCGCTTGGGAGGGCCCATCGGCGGCCACCACCGGCCCGGCCGATCCGGCGACCACCGCGCCAGAGCCCACGCCGAGTGCCACAGCCACGCCCACGCCGAAGCCGACCCCGCCGAAGAGTGGCCCCGCCAAGACCACCGCCGGCAAGTGGAAGTACGTGTTTCCGGTCCAGGCCAGCAACGTGTCCTACCACCCGACCCACTCGACCTACCCGGCGACAGACCTCTTCGCCGCCTGTGGTGAGCCGGTCGTGGCGGTCACCGACGGCAAGGTGCTCGAGGTCAGCCGCGTCGACAAGTACTCCGCGACGGGCCCGCAGGGCCCCTACAACGGCGGGCTTTCGGTGTCGCTGCTCGGCGACGACGGCGTGCGCTACTACGGCTCACACATGAACGTCGTCCAGGCGGGCATCGAGGCGGGGGTCCGGGTCCGGGCCGGCCAGCGGCTCGGCACAGTGGGCAAGACCGGCCATGCCAACAACGTCTGCCACCTGCACTTCGGCATCTCCCCGGTGTGCGGGCGCACGGGCGACTGGTGGATCCGCCGCGGCGTGATCTGGCCGGCCCCGTTCCTCGACGACTGGCGCAAGAAGAAGAGCACCTCGCCGGTGAGCAAGGTCGCGGCCTACAAGGCGAGCAACGGCTGCCCTAGCGAGCCCTAGGAAAACTGGGCGAAGTAGGGCTGCGCGGCGCCGTTGATTTTGGTGAAGGCGCCGCCCGCGCCGATCTTGTGGAGCCCACCGCTGGCAGCTAGCGCGTGCACGCCTTCCGAGCCGTTGCCGTTCGCGGTCCAGGAGAGCAGGCGGCCGTCACCCGTGGCCGCGGCGCCGAGCTTGACCCGCTTGATCGAGCCGTCCAGGCAGGAGCCCTTGGCGCCGGTACGTGAGGAACGGCACACGTTGTCGAAGTGGCCGCCGAAGTAGACGACGTCGTCGAGCACCGTGATCGCCTGCGGGTCGCCATCCATGGTCAGGTTCCACCGGCCCCCGCCGTCCGCCGCGTACGCCACGACCCGGCCACCCGGGCCGCCGTGTGCCGCGTACACCGAGGAGCCGCTCACCGCGAGCGCGCGCACCTCGTCGACGGCGGTCGAGCTGAAGCTCGGGTCGACCGCGCCCGACGTGGGGTGCACCGCGGCGAGCTTGGCCGATCCGCTCGCCCCGCCGACCGCGGTGAACTTCCCGCCGACGTAGACCCGCTCGCCGACCGCCACGAGCGCCTGGACCGTGCCGTTGGCGGCCGGCCGCCAAGACCCGTCGAGCGCGCCGCTGCCGAGGTCGAACGCGGCCAGCCGGGAGCGTGCCTGCCCGTCGACCGCGCTGACCGTGCCGCCCACGTAGAGGCGGCCGCCGCCGGTGGCCAGGGCGTACGGCTGGCCGGAGACGCTGTGTGCCAGGCCGCCCCGCACCGCGCCGCTGACCGGGTCGAGCCGGGCGAGGCTGTCCCGCCGTACGCCGTTGACGTACCCGAACTCGCCGGCCACGTACACCGAGCCGCCGGACACCGCGATGGCCCGGACCAGTCCGTCGGCCCTGGGTGCCCAGCCGCGCAGCGACCCGGTGCGGGCGTCGAAGGCGGCGAGCCGCGTCCTTGTGACCGACCGCCCGGAGACGACCGCCGCGGTGAAGTCGCCGCCGACGTAGACGGTGTCCCCGTCGTACACGGTCGCCCAGACCACGCCGTTGAACGTGGGTGTGCGCTCGGGAGCGGCGGACACGACCGCCGCCTGGGCGGGCATCGCCGGAAGCAGCGCGACGACCAGCCCAAGCACCCCAAAGCGAAAAGCCCGGAAAGTCACGCAATTACGGTAACCGCCCGTTGGCACGCCGGGCGGAGATCTCAGTAACCGCCCCACAGCGGGGTGTGCTTAAGTCTCCCGCGTGGACATCGCGGTGATCGGGCTGGGACTCATCGGGGGATCGACGCTGCGGGCGCTCGCCCGGGCCGGGCACCGGGTGCTCGGCTACGACGCCGACCCGGCCACCCGGGCCACCGCGCGCACCGCCGCGGCGAAGGCACCGGCCGGCGGGCGGTGGCAGGTCGCGCCGACGGTACGGGACGCGGTAGCCAGCGCCGAGCTCGTGGTGATCGCGGTGCCGCTGCCGGCCTTCGAGACAGTCCTCGACGAGCTGGGCAAGGCCGGCTACTCGGGGCTCGTCACCGACGTCACGTCGGTCAAGGGGCCGGTCCGCGACCTTGTCGGGCGCCGGCTCCACCGGCTGGCCGGGTTTGTCGGCGGGCACCCGATGGCCGGGCGGGAGACCTCCGGCTTCACCTCCGCCGACCTCGATCTCTTCACCGGCTGTGCCTGGGTGCTCTGCCTGGAGCCTCGGGAGACCTCGCTGCCCGACTGGCTGGAGCTGGCCACGCTGCTCACCGGGATCGGTGCGCGCGTCGTGCCTGCCACCGCCGAGGAGCACGACCGTGCCGTGGCGGTGGTCAGCCATGTACCGCACCTGCTGGCCGCCGCGCTCGCCGCCAGCGCGACCGACCCGCTCGCCGCGGCGCTGGCCGCCGGGTCCTTTCGGGACGGCACCCGGGTCGCGGCCGCGCGGCCGGAGCTGGTCGCCGCGATGTGCGGCGGCAACGCCGCGGCCGTGAGGCCCGCCCTCGACGCGGTGCTCGACGCGCTGACCCAGGCCCGCGCCGCAGTCGGTGGCGCCGACCCGATCGCCGAGCTGACCGCCTGGCTCAAGCCCGGCGCGGCCGCCCGTGGCGCCTGGCCGCCCAAGCCGGGCGCGACGCTCGACCTACCCGCCCGCTCCGACGCGCTGATCCGGCTCGGCCGCGCCGGCGGCTGGATCACCGCGGTCGCGCAGGACCGCCGCTCGGTGACCGCCGTCCGCCCCGATCGCTAGTCGGACACCCGCTTCAGCACGTCGACCAGGACGTCGCGGCGGTTCCTGGTGATCAGTTCGCTGCTCCATCGCGGCGACGACCTGGATGAGCGCGACGAAATAGAAGCGTACGGCGGAGGACGGTAGGTTCGGGGCGTGACCAGCCGAGACCCAGTCGCCGACCTGCGGCAGATCGCCTTCCTGCTGGAACGCGCCAACGAGGCGACCTACCGGGTGCGGGCGTTTCGCTCCGCCGCCAAGGCCCTCGCCGCGCTCCCCGCCGAGGAGGTGGCGAGCCGCGCCGCGGAAGGCACGCTCACCAAGCTCTCCGGCGTCGGCGACGTGACCGCCCGCTGCGTGAGCGAGTCGCTCGCCGGCGAGGAGCCGGTGTACCTGCGGCGCCTGCTGGCCACCGAGGGCATCGACCTCGACGACGCGGCGCTGACTCTCCGGCAGTCGCTCAAGGGCGACTGCCACACCCACTCGGAGTGGTCCGACGGCGGCTCGCCCATCGAGGAGATGGCGCTGGCGGCCGTCGAGCTCGGCCACGAGTACATGGTGCTGACCGACCACTCACCCAGCCTGACGGTCGCGCGCGGTCTGACCGCCGACCGGCTGCGCAAGCAGCTCGATTACGTGGCGGCGGTCAACGAGGCGCTGCCCGCGGGCTTTCGCATCCTCACCGGCATCGAGGTCGACATCCTCGCCGACGGCTCGCTCGACCAGGACGAGGAGCTGCTGGCCCGCCTCGACGTCGTGGTCGGCTCTGTACACAGCAACCTGCGCGACGAGAGCGCCAAGATGACCAAGCGGATGCTGACCGCGATCGCCAACCCGCACCTCGACATCCTGGGCCACTGCACCGGGCGCATGGTCACCAAACGGCCCAAGGGCGCCGAGGGCGAGGGCGACCGCGGCCACCGCCGGGCGAGCAAGTCGGGCCGGCCGGAGAGCCAGTTCGACGCCGACGCGGTCTTCGCCGCCTGCGCCGAGCACGGCAAGGCGGTCGAGATCAACTCACGGCCGGAGCGCCAGGACCCGCCAAAGCGCCTGATCCGCAAGGCCCTGGAGGCCGGCTGCGCCTTCGTGATCGACACCGACGCGCACGCGCCGGGTCAGCTCGACTGGCAGCGCTTCGGCTGCGAGCGGGCCGCGCTCTGCGGGGTGCTCCCCGAGCACGTCATCAATAGCTGGCCTGCTCAGCAGGTTGTCGAATGGGCTCGCTCGCACGACTGACCGACCGCTTGCGCCGGCGCACGAGGCCCTGCGACACCGCCACACCGGCCAGCACGACGGCCGCACCCACCGGCTGGTACCACGACAGCCGCTCGTCGAGCGCGAGCACACCGATGATCGTGGCCGCGATCGGGATCAGGTAGGTCACCGTCGCCGCGGTGCTGGCTCCGGCGAGCCGGATGTTGCGCATGTTGATCACGAAGGCCAGGCCGGTGCCGAGCGCGCCGAGCGCGAGCACGCTCCCGATCACGTCGAGCGAGATGTCCGCCGGGGCGGGCGGGGCGCCGACCAGCAGCGGCGTCACGACGGCAAGCAGCACGGTCGCGGTCAGCAGCTGTGCCGCCGACAGCGCCACGCCCGACTCCGACCGCCCCGCGACGAACCGCTTCATGTACGGGATGCCGAAGCCGTAGCAGGCCGCCGCGCCGAAGCACATGAGCTGGCCGGTGAGGTGCGAACCGCCCACGCCCTCCCACACGCCGAGGACCGTGAGCACTCCGGCGAACCCGATGCCGATGCCCACCGCCCCCCGCGTCGTCAACCGCTCGGTGCGAAACGCGAGCACCGCCATCGGCAGCGCGATCAGCGGGGTGGTCGCATTCCAGATGCCGGCGAGCACCGACGAGACCCGCTCCTCGCCGAAGCCAAAGAGCGTGAACGGCACCGCCACGCCGATCGTGCCGGCCACGCTCAGGTGGGCCCACAGCTTCGGGTCGCGGGGCAGCCGGACCCGCGTGACCGCGAGCACGATCAGCAGCGTCAACGCACCGGTGCCGACCCGGAAAAGCGTGAGGTAGAGCGGGTGCAGCTCGCGGATGCCGATCTTGATGAACAGGAAGCTGGCACCCCAGATCACCGCCAGAGCGAGGTAGCCCGGCAGGAAGGCCCGCAGGTTGAGCCTGTCAGGAGCGGTAGCGGTCGACACTCCTGACACTTTGCCGTAGGCGTACGACGAAAGTCCCGCGCTTTTCGGACGTGGTGATGGCCGTCACTCGGAGCCTTTCGGAGCGGCAAGCCGTGACAGGCAATGCCAAGGCACACGACAGGGGCGTCGCGTAGGGTCGCAGCGTGGGACGAATCGATGACCTCGCGGACCGCTACGTAGACGAGTGGGCCGCGCTCAACCCGACCGGCGCCACCTATGCCGGCATCAAAGGCTACGACGACAAGCTGGACGACCTCTCGCCGAGCGGATACGCCGCCCAGGCCGACCTGACCCGCCGCTCCCTGGCCGCGATCACCGCGACCGAGCCGGTCACCGAGCCCGAGCGCGTCGCCAAGGAGGCGATGGTCGAGCGGCTCGGCCTCGAGCTGGAGCGATACGACGCGGGCGAGGCGACCAGCGAGCTCAACGTGATCGCGAGTGCGCTCCACGGCCTGCGCATGGTCTTTGATCTGATGCCCAGCGAGGGCGAAGAGGCGGTCGCCAACATCGCCGCCCGGCTCGGCAAGTTCCCGGCCGCCCTCGAGCAGTACAAAATCACGCTGCGCGAGGCCGCCGAGGCCGGCCACGTGAGCCCCCGCGCACAGATAGTCGAGGTCGCCAAGCAGTGCGACAGCTGGACCGACCCGGAGGCCGACAACTTCTTCCACGGGCTGGTCGACGGGCTCGAGGCCGGCGACACCCTCGCCGCGGAGCTCAAGCAGGGCGCCTCCGCGGCCACCGCCGCGACCGCCGCGTTCGGCGAGTTCCTGCGCAAGACCCTGGCGCCGCTCGGTCGGGAAAAGCAGGCCGCCGGACGCGAGCGCTACCAGCTCGCCTCCCGCTACTTCCTGGGCGCGCGCGTCGACCTCGACGAGACGTACGCGTGGGGCTTCGAAGAGCTGGCCCGCCTGGAGTCCGACATGCGCGCGGTGTCCGCCCGCATCGCCGGTTCGGGCGCCTCGATCGACGACGCCGTCGAAGCGCTCGACGCCGATCCGGCGCGCCGGATCGAGGGCAAGGAGGCGTTTCGCGACTGGATGCAGGCCCTGGCCGACAAGGCGCTCGTAGACCTGCACGGCACCCACTTCGACATCCCCGAGCCGGTCCGCCGCATCGAGTGCTGCCTGGCGCCGACCAGCGACGGCGGCATCTACTACACCGCGCCGAGCGAAGACTTCGCCCGCCCCGGCCGCATGTGGTGGGCGGTGCCGCAGGGCATCACCGCGTTCTCCACCTGGCGCGAGGTCACGACCGTCTACCACGAGGGCGTGCCGGGCCACCACCTGCAGATCGCCCAGACGCTGGTCCGCGCCGAGCTGCTCAACCGCTGGCAGCGCCTGCTCAGCTGGTCCTCCGGCCACGGCGAGGGCTGGGCGCTCTACTCCGAGCGGCTCATGGACGACCTCGGCTACCTGGAAGACCCCGGCGACAAGCTCGGCATGCTCGACGGCCAGGCCTTCCGGGCCGCACGCGTCATCGTCGACATCGGCATGCACCTGGAGCTGGAGATCCCCCGCGACAACCCGTTCGGCTTCCACCCGGGCGAGCGGTGGACGCCGGAGCTGGGCTGGGAGTTCCTGCGCGCACACTGCCGCGTGCCGGACGAAAACCTCCGCTTCGAGCTCAACCGCTACCTCGGCTGGCCCGGCCAGGCCCCGGCGTACAAGGTGGGCGAGCGCATCTGGCTACAGGCCCGCGACGACGCCAAGGCGCGCAAGGGTGCCGACTTCGACCTCAAGGAGTTTCACCGCGACGCGCTCAACCTCGGCTCGCTCGGCCTCGACCCCTTCAAGGCCGCGATGTCCCGCCTGGGCTAGGGAGTGTTGACAAGGCCGGTGGCGGTGAGCTTGCCACAGTCGACGTAGGCGAGCTGGATCTCGACGTCGGTGAACTCGATCGGCAGCACCGGCACCGGCACCCCCGGGATGAGCGGCGGCGGTGCGGTCGGCGTGTAAACCTGGGGCAGGCCGAGCAGTTTGCCGGCGAAGCGCGGAGTGAAGAACCGCACGCTGCCCTCGACCGTCAGCGGAAACGCCTTGATGGACATGCGCCGGTTGTCGGGAACGGCAGGCTTCAGCTCGAAGTTTTCCGTCACCGCTTTGGTCATGTTGAACCAGAGCACCTTCATCGTGCCGCCACCGCGCAGCGGAAGGTCGGTCACACCGTGGTACTCCAGGTTGTAGTTCGTCAGCTTCGAGCCGGTCATGATCGACGGGATGCGGTTGATCGCCTCGATGTCGGACGGCGGATCGACCACCCTGGTGAGGATCGGCTCCTCCTCGTCGTCTTCGCTGCCGGGCTCACCGCCACCGGGGACGCTGCCCGGCGGGCAGGTCGGCGCGGGCGTGGGGTCGGCCGGCTGGTCCGGCGGCCGCGTGCCGCTCGGGGTGGGCGTGGGCGTCGCTTCGGCAGCCGGCGCCTTGTCGTTTCCGCCGCCGATGCCGATCAAGTCACCGATTCCCTCGATGATGTCGCCGATGATGTTGCCGCCGCCGTTGTCGTCGGCCCCGCCTTCCGGCGCCGGTGTGGGTGTCGCGGACGGGGTCGGCGTCGGCGCGGTGGGGGTCGGTTCGGGCTTGCACGGCGCCGCGTGCGCCGGAGTTCCGCCGCGCAGGACCACCGTCCCGGTCAGCGCCAGGCTCAGCAGCACGACGGTGATCGTGTAGAGCTGGGAGCGCCCCGGGCCGGGCCGTTGCGTGGGGATCTCGCCGGTCGCGTCCACATCGGACTCGCGCCAGTGGTCTCCCTGCGGTGGCGCCTCGGGCCCGTTGAGCAGGCTGTCCACGGAGGTCTCGCTCGGCGGCTCCGCATCCTCCTCGGCGTCCGGCTCGCTCTCGGTCGACGGGGCCTCCGCCGCGACCACCGGCGTCCACGCGAAGCCGAGCGCGCTGCCCACCATGCCGAGCAACAGACCGATGAAGAAGCCGCCCAGGTTGACCCCGATGAGGGAGAAGACGGCTGTCATCGCGGCGACGATCGCGTAGAACAGGCGCTGCGCGGGCGTCACCCACAGCAGCACGCCGCAGGCGACGAGGATGGTCGGGATCAGCCAGGACAGGAAGCCGGTCGGGCCCATCTGAAACGTCAGGCCGCCGAGGCTCCCCTGCGTGGTGGCGAAGATCTCCAGGCCGGAGACGATCGTGAAGAGGCCGCCCCAGAAGGGTCGGCTCCGCCGCCACACGCGGAAGGCCCGCCAGCCGCGGGCCAGAGGGCTGCTGCGCGCGTGCTGCGGCGTCGGGGAAGTCACCAGCTCCTCCAAAGACGGATTAGGACGGCCTGCCAGGACGAGGCCCGCGAAGGCGATCGCTCCGCGGGCCTCGTGCCGACTACTTCCAGGTGAAGCATTCCTTGGCGTCCGCGCCCACGTTGACCTTCAGCTTCAGGCCCGTCAGCGTGAACGTGCCGGCGGTGGTCGACCACGCCTCCTGCTGGAGGTCGGTGATGACGACCTTCTGGGAACGCTGTCCGAAGGCACCCGACGTGCCGCCGACGTCGGAGGCGTCCACGCCGATGTCGATGTTGGTGAACGTGGCGTCGCCGCGCAGCTCGGTCACGTCGAGGAGAAGGTCGGTGGCGGTCGCCGGGTCACCGTCGCCACCCGCGTTGATGGTCAGCACGACCGGGAGGTTGGGGACCTTCACCGACTGGCAGAGGTCGTAGAGCCGCGCGCTGTCGATGCCGGACACCGCGACCGGATGATCGGCGTTGCGGGCCTTCTCGTGGGCGATGCCGCCGTACTGCTTGAAGCCCTCGCCCTCCAGCCGGCTGGCGGAGACCTTGAAGGTCTGCCCCGACACGCTGAACGACGCGGCGATCGCGCCGTTGGCCATGCCGAAGATGATGCCGCCGGCGAGAGCCGCCGCCGGGACGATCAACGCGGCGAAGCGCCGCCATCTGGTGCGCCCCTGCACCAGATTGCCTTGCGGATCCTTCACAAGGTCCTCCTCGATGGGTGCCGCCGGCGCGACGGGGGCGCCGGCGGCGGACGGGAGCGTGGGGTACGCGTATCAGGGCCGCTCCTGGCCGTTACCAGCCGGTAGCAAGCGCGGTGCCGATGCTCTCGCGAAGCGACCCGCGTCACAAGCCCCTAGCTACTCGTTGGTAACACTTTCGTGGAAGACTGCCATGGACGTGTCACCTACCGTTATGCCCCAATGACCAGATCAGGGGTGACAAATCCACCCTAAGCGAGCGTGGGGCGACACAACACTCACCCGCCGTAGCGGTTTTACCGATTGGTCACGATTCCGTAACGACAGCGACCCCGCCCCGCGGTCGAGCCGCGGAGCGGGGTCTGTGAAAGGGATTCGTCAGGCGGCGGCGAGGGCCGGAGCCCGCTCCTCCGCCGGCCGCAGGGCCAGCTCGAGCACACCGGCCACGTCACCGAGCGTGTGGATGGTGAGCGCCTCACGCACGGCCTCTGGCACGTCGTCCAGGTCGGGCTCGTTGCGCGCCGGGATGATCACCTCGGTCAGCCCGGCCCGGTGCGCGGCGAGCAGCTTCTGCTTCACGCCGCCGATCGGGAGCACCCGCCCGGCCAGCGTGACCTCACCGGTCATGCCGAACTCCGGGCGTACCGGGCGCCCCGAGGCGAGCGAGGCGAGCGCCGTCACCATCGTGATGCCTGCGCTCGGGCCGTCCTTCGGCACCGCACCGGCCGGGAAGTGCACGTGGATCCGGCGCTTGGCCAGCGAGGCCGCGTCGATGCCGAGCTCCGCGCCGTGCGAGCGCAGGTACGACAGCGCGATCTGCGCCGACTCCTTCATCACGTCGCCGAGCTGGCCGGTCAGGGTCAGCCCCGGCTCGCCCTCCATGGCGGTGGCCTCGATGAAGAGCACCTCACCACCCGCGCCCGTCACCGCTAGACCGGTGGCCACGCCGGGCACCGCCGTGCGCTCCGCCGTCTCCGGCGTGAACCTCGGCCGGCCCAGGTACTCGCTGAGGTTGCCCCTGTCGACCCGGATCGGCTCGCCGCCGCCGGCCAGCGCGACCGCGACCTTGCGCAGCACCTTCGCGAGCGCCCGCTCCAGCTGCCGCACCCCCGCCTCGCGCGTGTGCTCGGCGGCGATCTCGCGCAGCGCCTCGTCGGCGATCGTGACCTCGTCGGCGGTCAGGCCGGCCCGCTCCAGCTGCCGCGGCAGCAGGTGGTCGCGCGCGATGGCGACCTTCTCCTCCTCGGTGTAGCCGTCGAGCGTGACGAGCTCCATGCGGTCCAGCAGCGGGCCGGGAACGGTCTCGATCACGTTGGCCGTGGCCAGGAAGAGCACGTCGGACAGGTCGAGGTCGACCTCGAGGTAGTGGTCGCGGAACGTGTGGTTTTGCGCCGGGTCGAGCACCTCGAGCAGGGCCGCGGCCGGGTCGCCGGAGAAGCCCACGCTCAGCTTGTCGACCTCGTCGAGCAGCACGACAGGGTTCATCGAGCCGGCCTCGCGCAGCGCGCGCACGATGCGACCGGGCAGCGCGCCGACGTAGGTACGCCGGTGGCCGCGGATCTCCGCCTCGTCGCGGACGCCACCGAGCGAGACCCGGACGAACTTGCGGCCCAGCGCCCGCGCGACCGACTCGCCGAGGCTGGTCTTACCGACGCCGGGCGGGCCGGCGAGGGCCAGCACGGCGCCCGAGCCACGACCGCCGACGACGTGCAGGCCGCGGGAGGCACGGCGGTTGCGCACCGCCAGGTACTCCAGGATGCGGTCCTTCACGTCGGCCAGGCCGGCGTGATCGGCGTCGAGCACCTCGCGCGCCGCGCCGAGGTCGGTCTTGTCCTCGGTACGGGTGTTCCACGGCATGTCGAGCACGGTGTCCAGCCAGGTGCGGATCCAGCCCGCCTCCGGCGACTGGTCGCTGGCCCGCTCGAGCTTGTTGACCTCGGCCAGCGCGGCCTTGTGCACGTTTTCCGGCAGGTTGGCGGCCTCGACCCGGGAGCGGTAGTCGGCGGAGCCGTCCGGCTCCTCCTCACCCAGCTCCTTGCGGATGGCGGCGAGCTGCTGGCGGAGCAGGAACTCCCGCTGCGACTTCTCCAGCCCCTCGCGGACATCCTCGTTGATCTGCTCGGTGACCTCCTGCTCGGCGATCGTCTCGCGGACCCAGCCGACCAGCAGCTCCAGCCGGGCGGTCACGTCGGTGGCCGCAAGCAGCTCGACCTTCTGCTCGTTGGAGATCCAGGGAGCGTAGCCGGCCGAGTCGGCCAGCTCGGAGAGGTCGGTCATCCGCTCGACAGCGTCGATGACCTGCCACGCGCCGCGCCGCTGGAGGAGGGAGGTGACCAGCGCCTTGTACTCGCGGGCCAGCTCCTTGGCCTTACCGGAGGGCGGCGCCTCGGTCAGCTCGGCCGCCTCGACCCAGAGGGCCGCCCCGGGCCCGGGCACGCCGGAGCCGATGCGCGCCCGCGCGAGACCACGGATCACCGCCGCGGGCTCGCCGGTGGGGAGCCGTCCAACCTTCTCTATCGTCGCGATCGTGCCCACCGAGCCGTACTCGCCGTCGAGCCGCGGCACGGCCAGCAGCTTCTTGCCGGCCGACGTACGGGCGGCGTCGATCGCGGACTGTGTCGTCGTGTCCAAGGTGACCGGGATGACCATGCCGGGCAGCAGCACCGCGTCGGTCAATGGCAGAACCGGAAGTGTCGTCATGAGGTGCGCCCCGTCCTTGAGTTGAGCTTGTACGGCTCAAGTTACGAACGGTGCCCTCTGTTCCATCCAGTGCCTCATTTGTGACCGCTGCCACAGGCGGCCCCGCGACCGCCAGCCTCCGGCGGACGCCGACGAGGGTGACCCAGGCGACGGCCAGGCCGATCGCGATGGTCGCCACCATGGTGGTCGTCGGGCCGCCGAGCACACCGCCGACCGCCTGGCCCGCGAGGCCGAGGGTCACGTACAGCGCGCCCCAGAGCACCGCGCCGAGCGTGGCGGAGCGGAGGAACCGGCGGTACGACATCCGGAGCCCACCGGCGGCCAGCGGGACCAGCGTGTTCAGGACCGGCAGGAACGGGGCGAACGTCACCATCCGCGCGCCTTCCAGCCGCAGCGCCCGCTCGGCCGCCGCCCACCGGGGCTCGCCGATCCAGCGGCCGACGCGGCTGCCGCGGACCTGGTCACCGAGGTGGCGGCCGACGAGGAAGACGAGCGACCAGCCGGCCACGCCGCCGACCACGATGGCCAGGAAGACGCTGCCGCCGCCGAGCGGCCCGCGGGCGCCGAGCGCGGTCAGCACCACCACATCGCTCGGCACCAGGATGCCGACCAGGGGAATCGCGTCGAGCACCATGATCACACTCAGCGCCACCGTGAAAACCGCCGTCGGCAGCTCCCCGACCCACCCCAGCCACTCCGTCATGCCAATAGACGCTATGGGCGCGTCTATATCCGCACATCAGGGCCGCAGCCCGGACCGCACCCGGTATCCACCCCTGAGACGGTCTCGGGGTGATCCCCCAGATGTCGCACCAACGCACTACATTTCTGCGGTGCCGATCGAACGGTGGAGCGCCGCGCAGGTGCTCGCACTCGCTCCGGATACCAGCTCCGCGCGCGCCGCCCAAGGGGTCAGCGCGGCTGCGAAGTGGGCGGCCGTGGGGCGCGACGACGACGTGCTCTGGGGGCTGTGCCGGGGCAGCGGCAAGCATCCCTACCAGGCGTGCGTCGACCTGACCGAGCCGGCATACCGGTGCTCCTGCCCGAGCCGCAAGTTTCCCTGCAAGCACGCGCTCGGCCTGATGCTGCTGTGGTCGGCGGGTGACGTGCCCGAGGCGGCCGCGCCCGACTGGGTGGCCGAGTGGCGTGCGGCCCGGGCCGCTCGCGCGACGCGCACCCCGGCCGCCGCCGCGGCACCCCGAGGTTCGGCCGACCCGGAGGCCGCGCGCAAGCGGGCCGAGCAGCGCGCCGACCGCATCACGGCCGGCCTCGACGAGCTCGACCGGTGGCTCACCGACCAGGTCGCCCACGGCCTGGCCGGTGCCGAGCGGTCCGGCTACGGGCCGTACGAGGCGATGGCCGCCCGGCTCGTCGACGCGCAGGCACCCGGCGCGGCCAACTCCGTGCGCCGGCTGGGGCGGATCGCCGGCGTCGGGCAGCACTGGGTCGACCGGCTCCTCGGCGAGCTGGCCCTCCTGCGCCTGCTCGTCGCGTCGCACGCCAGGCTCGGCGAGCTGCCCGCGCCGCTGGCCGCCACCGTGCGGTCGCGGGTCGGCATCCCGGTGCCCACCGACGAGGTGCTGGCCGGCCCGCGGGTTCGCGACCGGTGGCACGTGCTCGGCCAGGTCGACCTCGCCGACGAGCGGCTCGCCACCCGGCGCACCTGGCTGCACGGGGAGGAGTCGGGGCGGTTCGCGCTGCTGCTCACGTTCGCGCCGATCGGGCAGGCGTTTCCCATCGACGTGGTGCCCGGCACGATCCTCGACGCCGACCTGTGCTGGCACCCGGGCAACCTGCCGATGCGCGCCCTCGTCGCCGAGCGGCACGGCACGATACAGCCGGAAGGGCCGCCGGCCGGGGCGATGGGCGTCTCGGCCGCGCTCGCCGGCTGGTCCGCGGCCGTGGCCGCCGAGCCGTGGTGCGAAAACGTGCCGATGCTGCTCGGCGGCGTGACGCTCACCGACGACGGGCACCTCGTCGACGCGGCGGGTGACGCGCTGCCGCTCAGCGCCGGATACGACCAGCCGTGGTGGCTGCTCGGGGGGAGTGGCGGGCGGCCGGCGACGCTGGCCGGTGAGTACGGGCCGGGTGGGTTCCGGCCGCTCGCCGCCTGGCCCGACGGGCGGTTCGTGCCGGCGCCGATCGGTCCCACCGGCGACCGGCGCGGTCCGCAACTGCCGCCAGACCTGCTCTCCGCCGCGCTCGTCGGCACGGAGCGGAGGCCGCACTCAGGAGGTGCGGGCGGGCTCCTCGAAGACGCCGCGGTCGCGCTGGCCTACAGGCGAGCCGGTGTCACGCCCGTCCCCGGCCGGCTGCCGATCGAGCCGGCGCCCGACGAGATCGCCCCGCAGGTGCCGCCCGCCGCCGCACGCCGGCTCGCCCTGCTGCTCAGCGACGGCGCGGTGCCCGGCGGCACGGAGGTCGCGCTCGGCCTGCTCGGCGACTGGCTCGGCCACGCGGCCGACCTCGGCTACCGGGTGCCGCCCGAGCTGCTGCCCCCACTGCTCGACGCCGGGCGGCGGCGCACCGCCCTGCGCCCCGCGCTCGCCGCCGTCGCGGGCCGCCGCGGCGGCTGGCTCGCCGGCCGGCGGGCCGATTGGCGCTACCTGCTGACCGAGGCGACCACCGATCCCGATCCGCAGGACTGGGAGACCGGCACGCCGGGCCAGCGCCTCGCCTACCTTGCCGCCGTGCGGGCCACCGACCCGGCCGCCGGCCTCGCGCTGCTGAGCGAGACGTTCGACGCCGAAGACCCGGACGACCGCGCCCGGCTGCTCGGTGCCCTGGCCACCGGGCTGTCGCCGGCCGACGAGCCGCTGCTGGAGCGGGCCCTCGACGACCGGCGCAAGGAGGTGCGCGCGGTCGCCGCCGACCTGCTCTCCGTACTCCCCGGCTCGGCGTTGAGCCGGCGGATGGCCGAGCGCGCGCTGGCCAGCGTGCGGATCGAGCGCCGCGCGCTGGGCCGCGACCGGCTCGTGGTCACCCCGCCGGGCGAGTACGACGCCGCGATGGGGCGCGACGGCGTGCAGCCCAAGCCGCCACGAGGCATCGGTCCGCAGGCCTGGCTGCTCGAGGAGATCCTGGCGCGCACCCCGCTCGACACCTGGACCACCGCCTTCGACCGCACCCCCGAGCAGGTGCTCGCGCTGCCGGTCACCGACGACTGGGGCCCGACCCTCCACAAGGGACTCGCTCGGGCCGCGGTCGTGCAGCGTGACCCGGCCTGGGTCACCGTGCTGGCCGACGAGATGTCGCGCCCGGTCAACAAAGACCAGGACCCGTACGACGAGGCGCTGACCGCCCAGCTCTACGAGGCGCTGCCGCCGGAGGCGCTGGCCCGGTACGCCGCGCAGGCGCTCGGCCGCGACCCGATCCGCGCGCACCGGCTGCTCGCCATGCAGACCGGGCCCTGGCCCGACGACCTGGCGGTGGCCGTGCTCGACGCGATCAAGGTGCTGGCCGCCGGCGAGCGCCACGCGTGGCACATCGGCGAGCTGTGCCGCACCGCCGCACCCTCGATGCCGGTGAGCTTCGCCGGCCGGGCCGCCGCGCTCGCCGAGGCCCTGCAAGCCACCGACCCACCGACCCGCCAGGCCATCGCCGTCGCGCAGTTGGCCGCCGCACTGACCTTCCGCCGCGAGATGTACGAGGAGCTTCGATGACGGTAATGCGCCCGCACGCCGAGCAGCTGTTCGCCGACGAGCTGGCCGCGCTCGCCGCCGAGGACGACCGGCCGCGCCCGCCCGGCTGGCGGCTGTCGCCACACGCCGTGGTGACCTACCTCCTCGGCGACGGCGGCAAGATCACGCCGAAGTACATCGGGCCGCGCCGGCTGATGGAGGTCGCGGTGGCCACGCTCGCCACCGACCGGGCGCTGCTGCTGCTCGGCGTGCCCGGCACGGCCAAGACCTGGGTCTCCGAGCATCTGGCGGCGGCGATCTCGGGCGACTCGACGCTGCTCGTGCAGGGCACGGCCGGCACGCCCGAGGAAGCGATCCGGTACGGGTGGAACTATGCCCGCCTCCTCGCCGAGGGCCCGACGGCGGCGGCGCTCGTGGCGAGCCCGGTGATGCGCGCGATGGAGCACGGCGGCATCGCCCGCGTCGAGGAGCTGACCCGGGTCCCCTCCGACGTGCAAGACACGCTGATCACGATCCTGTCGGAGAAGACGCTGCCGATCCCCGAGTTGGGCAGCGAGGTGCAGGCGGTCAAGGGCTTCAACGTCATCGCCACCGCCAACGACCGCGACCGCGGCGTCAACGAGCTCTCCAGCGCGCTGCGCCGCCGGTTCAACACCGTGGTGCTGCCGGTGCCGGCCACCGCCGACGAAGAGGTCGACATCGTGGCCCGGCGGGTGGCGCAGCTCGGCCGCTCGCTGGAGCTGCCCGAGGTGCCGCCGGCGCTGGAGGAGATCCGCCGCGTGGTCACGGTCTTCCGCGAGCTGCGCACCGGCCTCACCGAGGATGGGCGCACCAAGCTCAAGTCGCCCACCGGCACGCTCTCCACCGCCGAGGCGATCTCGGTGATCACCAACGGCTGGGCGCTGGCCGCGCACTTCGGCGACGGCACGCTCCGCCCGCGCGACGTGGCGTCCGGCATCGTCGGCGCGGTGGTCAAGGACCCGACGACCGACCCGGTGGTGTGGCGCGAGTACCTGGAGACGGTCGTGCGCGAGCGCGACGGCTGGTCCGCCTTCTACCGCGCCGCGCGCGATGCCTGAGCAGTTCTACGGCGTACGCCACCACGGCCCCGGTTCGGCGCGGGCGGTGTTGCGCGCGCTCGACGAGCAGCGCCCCGACATGCTGCTCATCGAAGGGCCGCCCGAGGCCGACGAGCTGGTGCGCTGGGTCGCCGACGAGCGGCTGGAGCCGCCCGTGGCGCTGCTCGGCTACGCGGCCGACGATCCGCGCCACGCGGCGTACTGGCCGTTCGCCGTCTTCTCGCCGGAGTGGCAGGCGATGCGGTGGGCGGGCGCACACGGCGTACCAGTGCGGTTTTTCGATCTTCCTTACGCCTACCGCCTGTCGCGCGCGGAGGAGGCCGAGCGGCCGGAGCGGCCGGCCGACCCGATCGGCGACCTCGCCCGGGCGGCGGGCTACGACGACCCCGAGCGCTGGTGGGAAGACGTCGTCGAGCACCGGGGCGCGCCCGCGTTCGAGGCGATCGGCGAGGCGATGGCCGCGATCCGCGCCGAGTCCGAAGAGGACCCGGAGGATCTGGTACGCGAGGCGTACATGCGCGGTGTGCTCCGCGAGGTGCGCAAGTCGCACGACAACGTGGCGGTGGTCTGCGGCGCGTGGCACGTGCCGGCGCTGACCGCCAAGATCACCGCCGCCCACGACACCGCTCTCCTCAAGGGGCGCAAGAAGACCAAGGTCACGTTTACCTGGGTGCCGTGGACGTACGGGCGGCTGGCGTCGTGGCAGGGCTATGGCGCGGGCGTGCGCTCGCCGGGTTGGTACCACCATCTCTTCACCGCGCCCGACGAGGTGGTGACGCGGTGGCTTGTGGCGGCGGCCGGCATCCTGCGCGAGGAGGGTGTGCCGACGTCGTCGGCGCACGTCATCGAGGCGGTCCGGCTCACCGAGGCCCTCGCCACGCTCCGCGGCCGCCCGCTGGCCGGTCTCGCCGAGCTGACCGAGGCGACCCGCGCGGTGCTCTGCGAGGGCAACGAGCTGCGCGTCGAGCTGATTGGCCGCCGGCTGGTGGTGAGCGAGCGCCTCGGCGAGGTGCCCGACGACATGCCCGCGGTGCCGCTGGCCCGCGACCTGGCCGCCCAGCAGCGCAGCCTCCGCCTCAAGGCCGAGGCCCTCGAACGCGCGCTCGACCTCGACCTGCGCCGCGAGATCGACCTGGCCCGCAGCCGGCTGCTGCACCGGCTGCGGCTGCTCGGCATCCCGTGGGGCGAGCCGCTGGGTGGCACCCGGGGCAAGGGAACGTTTCGCGAGGAGTGGCGGCTGCGGTGGCTGCCGGAGTTCGCGGTCGCGGTGGTCGAGGCGGGTGGATACGGCACCACCGTGCCCAGCGCCGCCACCGCCAAGGTCACCGAGGCGGCGCGCAAAGCCGAGACGCTCGCCGAGGTGACACCGCTCGTCGAGGTGTGCCTGCTCGCCGACCTGCCGGAGGCGACCCCGGCGGTGCTCCACGCGCTCGACACCCGCGCCGCGCTCGACACCGACGTCGCCCACCTGATGGGCGCGGTGCCGCCGCTCGCCCGCACGCTGCGATACGGCGACGTGCGCGGCACCGACGTGAGTGCTCTGCGCACGGTCACCGAAGGGCTGCTTGTGCGCATCTGCGTCGGGCTGCCCGGCGCGGTCGCGTCGCTCTCCGACGAGGCGGCCGCGTCGCTGCGCACCCAGATCGACGCGGTGCATGGCGCGCTCGGGCTGCTCGACCAGCCCGAGATGCGCGAGCGGTGGCTCGACACGCTCGGTGGGCTCGCCGCCTCCGACCAGATCCACGGCCTCGTCACCGGGCGGCTCACCCGCCTCCTGTACGACGCCGGCCGCCTCGACGCCGACGAGACGCGGCGACGGATGGGCCTTGTGCTTACCGCGGGCACGCCGCCGGCGCACGCGGCGCACTGGGTGGAGGGCTTCCTCGCGGGCGGCGGCCTGCTGCTGGTACACGACGCTGCCCTTTTGTCCCTTGTGGACGAGTGGCTCTCCGGCGTGGCCGACGACTCGTTCACCGACGTGCTGCCGTTGTTGCGCCGCACGTTCGGCACGTTCGCCCCGCCCGAGCGGCGTTCGATCGGCGAGCGGGTCCGCGGCGGGGGCATTGCCGAGGCGGTCGTGGCCGAGATCGACCACGAGCGGGCCGCGCTCGTCCTGCCCACACTCTCCACATTGCTCGGACGGGAGGTTCGCCATGGATGAGCGCTCGCGCAGGTGGCGGCTCGTGCTCGGCGGCGCGGCCGAGGAGTCGCTGGGCGAGCTGGGCGGCAACGAGGCGGCCATGGACGCCGCGCTCGCCGCGCTCTACGACTCGGGCTCCGGCGACGCCGAAGGCTCCCGCCGGCAGCGCTCGGCCGGCCTCGGGGCGTCGGCTCCCCAGGTGGCACGCTGGCTGGGCGACATCCGCGAATACTTCCCCAGCACGGTCGTGCAGATCATGCAGTCCGACGCGATCGAGCGGCTCAACCTCACCACCCTGCTGCTCGAGCCGGAGATGCTCGACGCGGTCGAGCCCGACGTGCACCTGGTCGGCACGCTGCTCTCGCTCAACAGGGTCATGCCCGACCAGACCAAAGACATCGCCCGCCAGGTGGTGCGCAAGGTCGTCGACGAGCTCGAGCGCCGCATCGCCAACAAGACCAAAGCCGCGGTCACCGGTGCGCTCAACCGGGCCACGCGCGTCAACCGCCCGCGCCACGCCGACATCGACTGGGACCGCACGATCAGGGCAAACCTCAAGCACTACCAGCCTGAGTACCGCACGATCGTGCCGGAGCGCCTCGTCGGGTACGGGCGGCGCACCACGGCCGTGCGGCGCGACGTGATCCTCTGCGTCGACCAGTCCGGCTCGATGGCCGCCTCGGTCGTCTACTCCGGCGTCTTCGCGGCCGTGCTCGCCTCGATGGGCTCGCTGCGCACGTCGCTCGTGGTCTTCGACACGGCGGTCGTCGACCTGACCGACCAGCTGCACGACCCGGTCGAGGTGCTCTTCGGCACTCAGCTCGGCGGCGGCACCGACATCAACAGGGCCATCGCCTACTGCCAGGAGCTTGTCACCCGCCCGCGCGACAGCGTCTTCGTGCTGATCAGCGACCTGTACGAGGGCGGCGTCCGCGTCGAGATGCTGCGGCGGGTGGCCGCGCTGGTGGAAGCGGGCGTGCAGGTGGTGGTGCTGCTCGCGCTCTCCGACGAGGGCGCCCCGGCGTACGACCACGACAACGCCGCCGCACTTGCCGCGCTCGGGGTGCCGGCGTTCGCGTGCACGCCGGACGCCTTTCCCGACCTGATGGCGGCGGCGATCGAGCGTCGCGACCTGCGGGCGTTCGCCGAGCGCTTCGCCTCCCGCGGCTAGCGCCCGCTGGTCGCAGGCCACTGACCCTAAGCTTGTTCTTTAACCTTCGAGGCCGTCGTTGGTTGATCCTGTCCCTTGTGGACTTCGGCGTGTCGGTGCTCGACGTGGAACGGCCACCGTCCGATGATCTTTCGGTTCCCTGCAAGGACGCG
>Ga0081539_10000452_pt1 | contig 87416 bp, 78 predicted proteins | sample TabmetS4T2R2_FD_71023 | JGI IMG/M metagenome (GOLD analysis project Ga0081539, IMG submission 71023) | Tabebuia heterophylla rhizosphere microbial communities from the University of Puerto Rico - S4T2R2 | ecosystem: Host-associated > Plants > Roots > Rhizosphere ...
CAAGCGAGCATCGGCTTCTCCTACCTGACAGATTAGCTCATTGTCATTGTTGGCATCTGAACCACTCGCATCTACCTCAATCCCTTTCACGCTGCTATCCAAAGAAGGCGCGCGCCGTTTCGTACCAGTCGGGTGGAACCGTCTTCAGCTCCGCGGTCGCCTCGGCCAGCGACACGTCCACGATCTTGTCTCCGTGCAGCGCCGCCATCCGTCCGAAGCGACGGTCGTGGACGAGCTGCGCGGCGCGAAGGCCGTAGCGCGTCGCGAGCACGCGGTCACGCGCGGTCGGAGTGCCGCCGCGCTGGACGTGGCCGAGGACCGTGACGCGCGTCTCGAACCCCGTGCGCGACTCGATCTCGCGCGCGAGGACGTCCCCGACGCCTCCGAGCACGACATGGCCGAACTCGTCGGTGGCCCGCGCCTCTCCCGCGACCAGCTGGGACTCACCGCTCGAGTACGTGAGCTCGTAGCCCTCGCTGACGACGACGATCGAGAAGTCCTTGCCGCGCTCGTGGCGGCGCTCGATCTCGACGCACGCCTCCTCGACCGTCAACGGGTGCTCCGGGATGAGGATCACGTCGGCGCCGCCGGCGATCCCGCTCATGACGGCGATCCACCCCGTGTGGCGCCCCATCACCTCCACGACCATCACGCGGTTGTGCGACTCGGCGGTGGTGTGGAGGCGGTCGATCGCCTCGGTCGCGATCGCGACGGCGGTGTCGAAGCCGAACGTGTAGTCGGTCGCGGCGAGGTCGTTGTCGATCGTCTTCGGGACGCCGACCACCGGGAACTCGTGCTCGGCGTAGAGACGCGCGGCGACGCCGAGCGTGTCCTCGCCGCCGATCGCGACGAGCGCGTCGAGCCTCTCCGCGCCGAAGTTGGTGACCACGCGGTCGACGCCGTCGTCGAGCTTGTACGGGTTCGTCCGCGTCGTCCCGAGGATCGTGCCGCCGCGGGGCAGTAGGCCCGAGATCTCGCGGCGCCCGAGCGGCTCGAAGATGCCGTCGACGAGCCCGCGCCAGCCTTCGCGGATGCCGATCACGTCGTGGCCGAGATCAAGCGAGCGCCTCGCGACCGCGCGGATGACCGCGTTCAGGCCAGGGCAGTCGCCTCCGCCGGTGAGCACCCCGATCCGCATGCCGTGTTCTTACCAATTGCCCTTGAAGCGTCGAGCCGGCAACCGGCCGCGACGAGCAGCGACCGAGCGCGGACGTAGACTTCGTGTCGTCCGCAAGCGGGGGTGGTGGAACGGTAGACACGGTGGTCTCAAAAGCCACTGCTCGAAAGGGCATGAGGGTTCGAGTCCCTCCCCCCGCATATCGATGCACGAGGCCGCCACCATCGCACGCGTTCACGACCTCGCCGAGAGCGGCCTGAGCACATCCGCCGTCGCGCGCCGGGCGGGCGTTGCCCGCTCGACCGTTCGGCGTTGGCGGCGCAACGCTCGGGAACGCGAGCAGATCGACCGTTGCCCGAGGTGCGGCCATCCGCTCCACGAGTTCAGACGCCTACCGAAACCGTACGTCTACCTGCTTGGCATGTACCTGGGCGACGGCCACATGACCAACCATGCGCGCGGGGTGCAGCGACTCAGGATCTACCTCGATGCCGCATACCCTGGGATCGCGCGGGAGACTGCTGATGCCGTCCGCGTGCTCCACTCGGACGGTTGCCGATCACTGAACAAGGTGACGGCCGGAGGCAAGCACTACGCGTACTGGCGCTACACCTTCACGAACAGATCGCTCGACATCCAACGGATCCTCTGCGACGCCTGCGACCTGGCCGGAGTACCGTGGCGACACATGAACCAGCGCACGATCTCGGTCGCTCGCAAAGCAGGAGTTGCGTATCTCGACGAGGTGGTCGGCCCGAAGCGCTAGGGGCCGCGAGTGCAGGTCCTTCGACCACCTGAGCCACAGCGCAAGACAGACGATTGCCGACGCGATTACACTCGGCGCCACGCAACGGAGGGTCCCGGTGATCCCGCCGGGCGCCGGCTCCCCACGAAGGAGGAAGAAGTTGATGTTCAAGAGGAAAGGGGTGTTCCTCCCCGGGCTGCTCATCGCCGCGCTCGCGCTCGTCGCGGCGGGTTGCGGCGGCGACGGCGGTGGCGGGGCGCCCGAGGCGCTGCCGTCGTCGTCGTGCACTGCGATCGAGTACGAGGGGGACGGGAACGCGGATTACCTCATCGTCTCGGACCTGCCCCTCCAGGGCTCGTCGCGGACACAGACGCTGCAGATCAACGACGCGATCCGCGCTGCGCTGAAGGAGCGCAACTGGGAGGCCGGCGACTACAAGATCGCCTTCCAGGCGTGCGACGACGCGACCGCGCAGGCCGGCAAGTGGGACTCCGGCAAGTGCTCGCAGAACGCGAACGCGTACGCCGCGAACGACAAGGTCGTCGGTGTCATCGGCACGTTCAACTCCGGCTGCGCGGCGATCATCATCCCCGTGCTCAACCAGGCGGCGGACGGCGGGATCGCGATGATGTCGCCGGCCAACACCTTCGTCTGCCTCACGCAGGGTGGGCCCGGATGTGACGCGAGTGAGCCGGACAAGTACTACCCGTCCGGCACGCGGAACTACGCGCGGGTCGCAGCGCCCGACTCGTACCAGGGCGCGGCCGTCGCAGAGTTCGCGCAGGAGCTGGGCGTCAAGAGCGTCTACATCCTGAACGACAGGGAGGCCTACGGCCTCGGCGTCGCGACGAACTTCCGCGGCGCAGCCGAGTCGCTCGGCATCAAGGTGGCGGGCTTCGCGGCCTGGGACCCGAGGGCCGCGAGCTACGAGTCGCTGTTCAAGAAGATCCAGGGCACCGGCGCGGACGCCGTGTTCCTCGGTGGCCTGATCGACGAGAACGGCGCCCAGGTGATCAAGGACAAGGCGGCCGTCCTCGGCCCGAACGACGGCAAGGTGAAGCTGTTCGCGCCGGACGGGTTCACGACGCAGCAGACGATCGACGAGGCCAAGGACGCGGCGGCCGGCATGTACATGTCCGTCGTCGGCCAGCCGATCGACGCGTTCAAGGGCACGGCGAAGGAGTTCGCGGATAAGTTCGCCGCGGACTACCTGAACGGCAAGCCGATCGATCCGTACGCGATCTACGGTGGGGCCGCGGCCGACGTCCTGCTGACGGCGATCGAACAGTCCGACGGGACGCGCGGCGACATCATCGCCAAGATGTTCGCTTACAAGAACGACGACAGCCTCCTCGGCCCGATCAGCTTCAACGAGGAGGGCGACATCGTCGGTCAGGGTGCGTACGGCATCACGATCTACAAGGCAACGACCAAGCTCGAGACCGAGAAGGTGATCAACCCCAAGCAGGAGACGGTGGACGCCGCACTCGGCAAGTAGGGCCGCAGAACCAGCTCCACGGTCGCTCGCGCGACCGCCATCGGCGGCGGGGAAGGCATTGCCCTCCCGCCGCCGATGGGTTTAGAGTCGCGCCACCATGGCGTCCGTGCTCGTTCGCCTGCGCTCGTCGTCGATCAGCAACACGATCGGGCTCGCGCTCGTGGGGCTCGTGGTGCTGTGGCTGATCGTCAACTTCGTCAAGACGCCGGCCGAGGTGATCAACGTCTGCCTGATCGGCTTGACGAACGGTGCGATCTACGGCGTCGTCGCGCTCGGCTACACGCTCGTCTACGGGATCCTCCAGCTGATCAACTTCGCCCATGGCGACGTCTTCGCGCTGTCGGGCCTGTTCGCGAGCACGGTGATCATCTCGCTGCTCGGGCTCGACAAGGACTCGAGCGTGATCGTGATCGTCGGCGGGCTGCTCGTCGCCCTGGTGATCGTGATGTCCCTGTTCGCGCTCGTGAATGCGACGATCGAGCGCATCGCGTATCGCCCGCTCAGGCACGCGCCCCGTGTGGCGCCGCTGATCACGGCGATCGGCGTGTCGTTCATCGTCCAGAACGTCGCGCTCGCGTTCTACGACGTGAACTACCGCACCGTGCCGCAGTTCATCCCGCGCACGAACGTGTTCGAGATCGGCGGCGTGTCGTACACGTGGACGAAGCTCGCCGCGCTGCTCATCGTCGTGCCGTTGCTCGTCGTGCTCACCTGGTTCGTCACGTCGACGAGGCAGGGGAAGGCGATGCGCGCCGTGGCCCAGGACACCGAGGCCTCCGCGATGATGGGCATCGACGTCAACCGCACGATCTCGGTGACCTTCCTCCTCGCCGGCGCCCTGGCCGGCGCCGCCGCGATCGTCTATCTCCTCCAGTTCAACATGCGCTACGACACGGGCTTCGAGCTCGGTCTGATCGCGTTCACCGCCGCCGTGCTCGGCGGCATCGGGAACCTCACCGGCGCGGTCTTCGGCGCGGTGCTGATCGGGCTCATCCAGGCCTGTAACGAGGGGCTCACCTGGCTGGCGCCGGGGAGTGACTGGACGCGCTCGATCGTCTTCGGGATCCTGATCATGATCCTGGTCTTCCGGCCGGAGGGGCTTCTCGGCGAGCGAACGCCGGAGGGCGCGTGAATCGCCTCCGCGGGCTTCTGGGTGACGTGCGGTCCGGCGGGACCGGCCGATCCCTGGCGATCCTCGTCGCCGTGCTCGTCCTCGCGCTCGTCTATCCGCGGATCGTCGAGAACCTCCAGGACCTGCCGCTCGTCGGCGACTTCATCCCGAGCACGGGCTCGATGGTCGTGATGATCGTGTTCACGATGATGGCCGTCGGCCTCAACATCGTCGTCGGCTACGCGGGCCTCCTCGACCTCGGATACGTCGCGTTCTACGCCGCGGGCGCGTACACGGCGGGATGGTTCGCCTCCGGCCAGTTCGAGCAGGTCAGCTTCGACTTCCTCTCGCCGGCCCCGAGCGGCGCCGCCGGCATCCACATCTCCATGTGGCTCGTTCTCATCGTCGCCGGCGTGATCACGACCGTGGTCGGGATCCTGATCGGCCTGCCGACGCTTCGCCTCCGGGGCGACTACCTCGCGATCGTCACGCTCGGCTTCGGCGAGATCGTGCCGCAGTTCGTCCGGAACGGAGACTCGCTCGGTGGCTTCGACCTCACGCACGGGACGTTCGGCATCTCTCCGATCGACTCGCTCGCCGTCGGCGACTTCGTGTTCCGGAGCGAGTCGAACAGGGCCGAGCTCTACTACTGGACGGCGGTGGGGCTGCTCCTGATCACCGTCTTCTGCAGCATCCGCCTGCGCGACTCGAGGCTCGGCCGGGCGTGGATCGCGATCCGCGAGGACGAGACGGCAGCGGCCGCGATGGGCGTGCCCCTGATGCGCACCAAGACCTGGGCCTACGCGATCGGCGCGTTCTTCGGCGGCGTCGCCGGCGCCTTCTACGCGAGCTCCAAGGCCGGCGCCTTCCCGGCGGACTTCTACTTCAACATCTCGGTGTTCCTCCTGTGCATGGTGATCCTCGGCGGGATGGGCAGTGTCTGGGGCGTGATCCTGGGCGGACTGATCCTCGGCTACCTCAACGTCGAGGGGCTCGCCACGATCGGCTCGAAGATCCAAGAGGGCGGGCTCGACTTCGACCCGACGAAGTACCAGTTCGGGATCTACGGGGTCATCATCGTCGCGATGATGCTGCTGCGTCCGAGCGGGCTGATACCGGAGCGTCGCCACAAGATCGAGCTGGAGGAAGGCGTGCACGACACGCCGCTCTACGACGTCGTGCACGAGGGCGCCGTCGCCGAGCAGGAGCCCACGGTCTGATGGCCGACGACCTTCTCGTCGCGACGAAGGTCCGCAAGGAGTTCGGCGGCCTCGTCGCCTCCAACGACGTCGACTTCACGATCCCGCGCGGCTCGATCGTGTCGCTGATCGGCCCCAACGGCGCGGGGAAGACGACGTTCTTCAACCAGATCACCGGGGTGTACCAGCCGACGTCCGGCTCTATCGTCTTCGACGGAGCCGAGGTCGCGGGCCTGCCGCCGCACCGGATCGTCGAGCTCGGCGTGGGGAGGACGTTCCAGAACATCCGGCTCTTCCAGCAGATGACCGCCGTCGAGAACGTGCTCGTCGGCATGCACAGCCGGCTCAAGGGCGGCATCTTCGGGTCGATCCTCGGCACGCCGCGCGTGCGGCGCGAGGAGGCGGCCGCGGAGGTAACGGCGCGCGAGCTGCTGCGGTACTGCGGCATCTCGCGCCGGCACGACCAGCGGGCCGGCTCGCTGCCGTACGGCGAGCAGCGCCGGCTCGAGGTCGCCCGGGCGCTCGCCACGCAGCCGAAGCTCCTGCTCCTCGACGAGCCGACGGCGGGCATGAACCCGCAGGAGACCGCGGAGTTCACCGCGTTCGTGCGCCGCGTTCGGGACGAGAAGGAGCTCACGGTGCTGCTGATCGAGCACGACATGAAGGTCGTGATGGGTGTGTCCGAGCGGATCACGGTGCTCGAGTACGGCGCGAAGATCGCCGAGGGCACGGCGGCCGAGGTGCAGTCCGACCCGCGCGTGATCGAGGCGTACCTCGGCAAGGCGGCCGTGGCGTGAGCACGCGCGCCCCTCGGCGGCGTCGGCTCCCGGCCGGCGGAGCCGGCCTCCGCCGCCGCCTGACGCCGCTCGCGGCACCCGGCCTTCCGGGGCCGTATTCGCATACTGTCCCCTCCGGCCGGATACCGCGAGCGACGCCCGAGGAACGCGCGTGAGCACCACGACGGGCACGAACGTCTTGGCGCTGGAGGACGTTCACGTCTACTACGGCGCAATCCACGCGCTCAAGGGGATCTCGCTGAGCGTCGGTGAGGGCGAGATCGTCACCCTGATCGGCGCGAACGGCGCCGGCAAGTCGACGACGCTGCGCGCGATCAACGGCCTCAACCGCCCCCGCCACGGCTCGATTCGCTTCCAGGGCAAGGACATCACGAACGCGACCCCGCACACGATCGTGAAGGGCGGCATCGCGCAGAGCCCGGAGGGTCGCCGGCTGTTCCCGCGCATGACGGTTACCGAGAACCTCGAGATGGGCGCGTTCCAGCGCACGGATCGCGCGAACTTCCGGACGGACATGGACCGCGTCTTCGAGCTGTTCCCCCGTCTGTACGAGCGGCGCCTGCAGAAGGCCGGGACGATGTCCGGCGGCGAGCAGCAGATGTGCGCGATCGGGCGCGCGCTGATGGCGCGTCCGAAGCTCCTCCTCCTCGACGAGCCCTCCATGGGCCTCGCGCCGATCTTCGTCGAGAAGATCTTCGAGATCGTCCGCGAGATCAACACGCAGGGGACGCCGGTGCTCCTCGTCGAGCAGAACGCGTTGATGGCCCTCGACACGGCCCACCGCGGCTACGTGATGGAGACCGGCCGCATCATGCTCGAAGGCCCCGCGCAGCAGCTCAAGACCAACGAGGCCGTCCAGAAGGCCTACCTGGGCCTCGACTGATTTGTCCTGCAAGACGGATTCCGCCAAGCGGAATCCGTCGCAGGGATCCCCGCCTACGGCGGGGCAGATCCCTTTAAAGGCGTCGGCTTCGCCGCCGCATTTATCCGCCGACGACGACCGCGGGATAGGGAGGGCCGATCAGCACGCCGGTGCGTGCGCCGGGGCCGGCCACGCCGCGCGCCATCGCGAGCGCGGTCGACGCGTTGTGCGACGGGACGAGGCCGAGCGCGCGGGCGGCGCCTGCATCGCGACAGCCGGCGACGATCACGCTGCCCGCACGCTCGAGGAGCAGCGCGCAGGCGTCCCAGTCGGCGAACGGCTGCCGCGGGTGCGGCGCGGTGCCGTTCCGATAGGCCCCGATCGCGCGGCGGTCCCGCGCGGCTGCTGCCTCGACGCCGCCGAGCCGCTGTCGGGAGGTCCCTTCCCGCAAGGCGGCAAAGAGCGCGCGATACGGGGCCTGCGGCCCGTGGCCCATGACACGCGGGAACGGGTGGAGCAGCACGACCGTGCCGCCCTCGGCGAGCGCCGGGCGGTTGCGCCACATCCCCAGCGCGTGTCCGAGCCCGAGGCTCGCGGCGGTGATCGGGTTCAGCGGCGTCCGCGGCAGCCCGATGCCCTCCCACGGCAGGGGTACGACGAGGGTGTCGAACGGCCCGTCGACGACGACGCTGCGGACGGCCGTGCCGCGCACCAGCGCCTCGGCGTGCGCGACCGACGGCGGCCCGGCGAGCGCCGCGAGGACGGTCAGCTCGCGCGGCACGCGGTCGAGGAGCCGCCGACGGAGAATCTCCGGGGCGGCGTTGAGGAGCCGGCGGAACGGCGAACGGCCGATCGCCGCGCGCACGTCCGGATCCCACGGGAAGCCGCGGTAGAGGCCCGCCGTGCGCGGCCGGTCGAGCACGAGCGAAAGGCCGATCAACCGTGTCGATCGACGGAGCGCCGCCTCGAGCTCGGTCCCGATGCGCCAGCCGGAGGCGCCCGCAGGCTCGAGGAGCGACGCCGCCCGCGCCGCCCTGATGACGCCGGGGGCGCACGCGTCGATCAGCGCTGCCGCCCCGCCGTGGAGGACGGACTCGGCGCCGCCGATCGTGACCACGACGTCCGCGTCGAGCAGGGTCGGGTGCATTCGGACGACCCGATCGTCGAGCGCGACGTTGCGCAGCTCCTCGCTCTCGCAGTCGTGCACGACCACCTCGCCGCGGAAGGCGCGGGCCCGGTCGGGCCGGAGCAGCGTCTCGAGCTCCCGGCGGCCCAGTCGCCTTCCGAGCCCGCCCGCGACGAGGATCGTCGTCCGGTCGCGCGCGGCGCCTGCACTGGTCAGCTCGTCGAGCACGGCGGCGAGCGCGTCCCGCCGGGGGTCGTCCGGAACGGCCGGCAGCGGGAGCGCGGGAGGCTGGAGGACGACCGTGGCCCGCGCCCCGGGCGTGACCACCGCGCCGAACGGCTCGCCCGTCAGTGGGTAGCGCAGGGCCTCTGCGACCGCCGCTTCGACATCGGCGATCGGATCGAGCGGAGGCGGCACCGACAGCAGCTGCGCGTCGTCGGGAAGCGTGACGAGCGGGAGCTTCGAGCCGGAGTGCAGGGGCAGGCGGGGCACGGCGGCCCATCGTAGGGGCAGCCCGTCGTAGACTCGCCGTGTGCGGCCGCGGTGGGACATCGACGAACAGGGTCGCGGCGTGGCGTCCGCCGCCGGGGCCGTCCCGGATCTCGACCGGCTGCGGAACGCGATGCTCGAGCCGGACTGGGTCGCGGAGGATCCCGAGCTGCACCTGTTGCCGCACGTCGAGCGGCTCTGCGCCGAGCGCGGCTGGGACCTCGATCGGTCCGAGGTCGTCGACGCGGTGCTCGAGATCGACGTCGCCGCGCCCCGCACGGCGACCGCGACGCCGCGGGCGGTGGCATTCGCGCTGCTGGGCACGTTCGCAGAGGCGTCGACCCACGTGGTGGAGGAGTCAGCGGATGTCGGCCGGGACGTCCAGCTCCACGCGACGACGGGGATGCTCGAGGGAGACGGCGTCTTCGCCCCGCATGGCCACACCGTGCGCATCCGCGTCCGCGTCGTCGATTAGATCGCGCGGTAGAGCCGGTAGAACGTCGGGCGGAAGCCGAGCCGCGGCCACGTGCGCGATGCGAGCAGGTTCGTCATGCGCCAGTCGGTGACGACGGTCGGGTAGCCGGTCTGCCTTGCCCAGTCGAGGATCGCCTCGCCGAGGAGCCGGCCGGCCCCGGATCCCCGATGCTCCGGGAGGACGGCGGCGAAGCCGAGGAAGGCCGCGCCGTTCGGGCGGGCGAGGCCGACGTGGCTCGACGAAACCTCGATCGCGCATCCAACCGCGGCGCCGAGCAGCTCGCCGTCCCGCTCGACGACGAACGTCGCGTACTTCGGGTTGTCGAAGTCCTCCTCGAGCTCGGCGCGCGTCACGTCGAGGCTCGGGATCGGGAGGCGCGAGAAGACGGGGGAGAGCGCCTGGTGCTCGGGGAGCGCGAGGTCGATGCGTGCGAGCGCGTCGAGGTCGTCGCGTCGCGGCCGTCGCAGCTCGAGGCCCACCGGCGCCGGCCCGGCCGGCGTCTCGTTCGGCGCCTCGCGGATCCCGTGGACGTGCTGGTGCCCGAACCCGAGCCGGAACCATGCGTCGACGAGGGCCGGGTCGGTCGCAGGGACGAGCGCGTAGTGCGACGTCCTTCCCTCGTCGACCCAGAGCTGTGCGGCGGCCGCGTAGAGGTCGCGGACGAGCTCCGCGCGTGAGGTTGCATGGCCCGCCGGTTCGATCCAGACGTTGGGCCCCCAATGCGCGTCCTTCGGAATGCCGATCACGTAGCCCGCGACGTCGCCGTCGGACACGGCCGCGACACCGGACGCGCCGTCGGCTCCACGAAGCGCGTCGATCTCGCCGCGTGCTGCGTCGGGATCCTCGAACATCGGGTCGAGGCCAGGCTCTACGAGACGCTGGGCACGGTGCCGCTCCGCGAGGAGCGCGGCCGCGCCGTCGAGATGCTCGTCGGCGAAAGGGACGATGGTCGGTGCGGTGACGGTCGAGGCGTCGGCCATGCACGCAGGCTAGCTCCGTTGCCTATGAGCCACGTCCTCCGCGAGGATGGTTCGGCCTCGTCCGCGCGGACGATCGCCGGCATCGCCTCGGATAGTCTCGACATGTGAGCCCGAAGACGTTGACGGGCGAGGAACTGCAGCTCGACGACGGCCCGGCGAAGAACGCGGAGCTGTTCCTGGTCGACGGCAACAACCTCGCCTACCGGGCGTACTTCGCGTTGCCGGAGGAGCTCCAGACGACCGACGGGCAGCCGACGAACGCGCTCCTCGGCTTCACCAACATGCTGTTCAAGCTGCTCTCCGACTACAGGCCGCGGGGAGTCGCCGTCGCCTGGGACACCCGGCCGACCGGTCGCACGGAGATTGCGGAGACCTACAAGGAGGGCCGCCGGGCGATGCCCGACCTCCTGCAGGAGCAGTTCCCGCACTTCCGGCCGATCGTCGAGGCATTCGGGTACCGCAACCTCGAGTTCGAGGGTTGGGAGGCGGACGACGTGATCGCAACGCTCGCGACGCAGGCCGACGAGGCCGGCATCCGCACCTGCGTCGTCTCGACCGACCGTGACGCCTTCCAGCTCTGCAGCGAGAACGTTTGCCTGATGATGACGCCGCGCGGCGTGGCCGACGTGCACGTGTATACGCCCGAGCGCGTCGAGCTGCGCTACGGCGTCCGGCCCGATCAGGTGCCGGACTTCATCGGCCTCAAGGGCGACACCTCGGACAACATCCCGGGCATCCCGGGGATCGGCGACAAGACCGCCGGCCAGCTGATCGCGCAATACGGCTCGCTCGAGGAGGTGATCGCCCACGCCGACGATCTGTCCCCGGCGCGTGGCAAGGCCGTGCACGAGCACGCCGAGCAGGCGCTCGCGTCGAAGGTGCTCGCGACGATGCGCCGGGATCTCGAACTGGGCGTCGACCCGGCCGAGCTCGTGTCGGCGCCCCCCGACCGGTCGACGCTGAAGGAGATCTTCCGCCGGTTCGAGTTCCGCGGCCTGCTCAGCCGCGTCGACACGCTCGACGAGGCGCTCCCGTCCGCGGAGATCATCGTGGAGGAGGAGACGATCGCGTGGCGGGAGGGCGCGCCGGAGGAGCTTGTGTTGAATCAACACAAGGGCCAGCTCGGCGTCGCGTTCGCCAACGGACGGGTTGGGGTCGCCGTCGGGGACGAGGTCGTCGTGTCGCCGCTCACGCGAGACGAGCTGAGACGGTTCGTCGATCCATCCGCGATCGCGACGCACGACGCCAAGACACTCCGCCTCGGCGCACCGCCGGCGGACGACACGCTCATCGCCGCGTACCTCGTCGACCCCGGTCGCGCGGGCTACGAGCTCGACGACCTCGCGCGCGAGCACGGCCTCGAGCTCGTGCCGGAGCCGATGGCCGAAGAGGACACGGCGGCGCTCGTCCGGCGAGCCGAGGCCGCGAGGCGGCTCGCGCCGCTCCTCCGCGCTCGGCTGCGCGAGTGGGGCGTCGAGCGGCTCTACGACGAGGTCGAGCTGCCGCTGACCGCCGTGCTCGCAGACATGGAGGACGCGGGGATCAAGATCGACGCCTACCGCATGGGGGAGATCACCGCCCGGCTCGCGGAACGGGTCGAGGAGCTCGAGGCGAAGGCGTTCGCGCTCGCAGAGGAGGAGTTCCAGCTCGGGTCGACGCAGCAGCTTGCGCGCATCCTGTTCGAAAAGCTCGAGCTCACCGCCGGCCGCAAGGGGAAGACCGGGTACTCGACCGACGCACGGGTGTTGCGCGCGATCCGCGACGACCACGAGATCGTCCGGGTCGTGGAGGAATGGCGCGAGCTGACGAAGCTCCTCAACACGTACCTCCTGCCGCTTCCGGAGCTGATCGACCCGCAGGACGGGCGCCTGCACACCACGATCAACCAGGCGGTCGCCGCGACCGGACGGTTGTCGACGACGAGCCCGAACCTCCAGTCGATCCCGGTGCGGACCGAGCTCGGCCGGCGGATCCGCTCGGCGTTCGTCGCCGCCGACGGCACGCGCCTGCTCTCGGCCGACTACAGCCAGGTCGAGCTCCGGATCCTGGCGCACGTATCGGGCGAGCCGGTTCTCCGCGACGCGTTCGCCCGGAGCGAGGACATCCACGCGGCGACCGCGTCGCAGGTGTTCGGCATCGCGCAGGCCGAGCTGACCCGCGGTGAGCGTGACACGGCCAAGATGGTGAACTTCGGGATCATCTACGGGATCTCGTCCTTCGGGCTCTCGGAGAACCTCGGCATCCCGCGCGAGGAGGCGCAGGAGCTGATCGACACGTACCTGGCCCGCCTGCCGCGGGTCAGGGAGCTCATCGCCCGCACGATCGCGCAGGCGTCCGACGAGGGGTACGTGACGACCCTGCTCGGGCGCCGCCGGCCGATCCCCGAGCTCCGCGCGTCGAACCGCCAGACCCGGTCCCTCGGCGAGCGGCTCGCGGTGAACACGGTCATGCAGGGGACCGCGGCCGACGTGATCAAGGTCGCGATGGTCCGCATCCACGAGCGGCTGCGGCGTGAGGGTCGCGCCGCGCGCCTCGTGCTCCAGGTGCACGACGAGCTGCTCCTCGAGGTGCCGGAGGTCGAGACGAGCGCCGTCCGAGAGCTCGTGCGCGAGGAGATGGTGGGTGCCTACCCGCTCGATCCGCCGCTCGCGGTCGAGGCGGGTCTCGGCGACACCTGGGCCGACGCGAAGGATTAGCCACCGGAACGCGAGCGGCCCGCCGGGCGGGCCACTCGCATCAGGGCACGGGACGCGTCCCGCTAGGGCACGGCCACGTAGTCGTCGAGGAACATCCTCGCGTCGTCGGTGTCGAGGCGGTAGTAGCCCCCGTAGCTTCGGCAGAACTGGCTCGGGCCGAAGCTCGTGTCGGCGACGAGCAAGCCGTTGTGGAACACCGGACCGCCCGAGTCGCCGAAGCACGTGCCGCCGCCCGCGCGCGAGTCTTGCTCGTTCTCTGCGAGCTTGAGCACCTGCGACGAGATGTTCTGGCCGACGGCGTCCGTGAACCGCCGCGTCCGGTCGGAGACGGCCGTGGGCTTCTGCGGGCCTTCCGACGGCTTCTCGAAGAAGACGCCGTACCCCACGACGGTGAACGTCTGGCGGCTGAGCCCGCCGTTTCCCTGCTCGAGCCCTGCCAGGTACTCGCGCGGCGGAAGCTGGGCCGGCGTGGCTCCGTCATACGTGGCGTCGAGCACGACGACGCCCACGTCGTGCCGGTCGTTGAGCTGCAGCTTGCCGTCCCAGAGTGGATGCGCGTGGGGCGTGCCCGTCAGCCAGCCCGCGACAGGCGCGACGTAACCGGTCGCCGACTGGCCGTTCCCCGTGTCATCGGCCGCTCGTGGGCTCTCCGGCGCGACCGGCTCGAACGTGGCAATCACCTTCCCGCGCACGCCGTCGGTGCAGTGCGCGGCGGTCACGAGCACGGTGGGCGAGACGAGCGTCGCCGAGCAGCGGAAACGACCGTCCGGCTGGTAGAAGACGATCATCCCGACATTGGGGTGTGCCGTGCCGTCGACTTGACCGCCGGTGATTGCCCACGACGGGCCGGCGACGCCGAACGCCAGCAGCGTCAGCGCAGCGAGTACCCATGCAGCGGAACGTCTCATGAGACCTCCCGTTCGGATTCCCCTGACAGCGGCCGAATTGAAGCAGAGGTCAAGCGGCCGCAGCCTCCTGGTACCGACACGGTCTCCACACGGTAACCAGGTGCGCGATAGGCTCTCGCCGTTCCGTACCGACGCATGAGAAGGGGAGGGGAGAGATGAGGCGGATTGCCGCCCTCACGGCCCTGCTAGCAGCGGTTTTCGCGGTCGCGACGTCGAACGCGCTCGCAGCCGAGGGCCCGAAGAGCAAGGACAACGACACCGCTGTCCAGTTGCTCGCGTTCAACGACTTCCACGGACATCTCGAGCCCAATACGCCCGGCACGATCCAGGTCGGCTGCTGCGTCGCGAACTCGACGAACACCGCGTGGACGCCCAGGACGGTGCCGGCGGGCGGAATCGAGTACTTCGCGACGCACGTCAAGGAGTTGCGAACGGCGAACACCAACACGCTCACCGTCGGCGCGGGGGACCTCATCGGCGCATCGCCGCTGACCTCCGCGCTGTTCCACGACGAGCCCACGATCCATGCGATGAACGCTCTCGGCGTGGACGTCTCCGCCGTCGGCAACCACGAGTTCGACGAGGGCCTCGACGAGCTGTTGCGCATGCAGTTCGGGGGCTGCGCCGGCGCCGACACGTGTCAGCTCGAGCCCTTCCCGGGCGCGTACTTCCAGTACCTCGCCGCTAACGTCTTCCGCGTCGCGACGGGCGAGACGATCCTGCCCCCGTACGAGATCGAGAAGATCGACAACGTGAAGCTCGCGTTCATCGGGCTGACGCTCGAGGGCACGCCACAGATCGTCACGCCCTCAGGGGTCGCAGGTCTCGACTTCCGGCCCGAGGTCGAGACGGTCAATGCGCTCGTCGAGAAGCTGCGCAACGAGCAGGGCGTGCGCGCGTTCGTCGTGCTCCTCCACCAGGGCGGCCAGCAGAACCCGCCGTCCCCCGGGCCGTTCACGAGCCCGCCCAACCCGGACGGGTACACGGACAGCAACCGCTGCGTGAACTTCAGCGGTCCGGAGATCGCGGGCATCGTCGCCGGCCTCGACGAGCGCGTGAAGCTGGTCATCAGCGGACATTCGCACGCTCCGTACATCTGCCCGAACTTCGCCGGCACCGGCAAGATGCTGACCGGCGCCTCGTCGTTCGGCCGGCTGATCACGGACATCGACCTCGTCGTCGACCACCAGTCGAAGGAGATCACGTCCATCACCGCCAAGAACGTGATCGTCACGCAGACCGTCGCGAAGGATCCCGCCATGACCGCGATCGTCGACCGCTACCGCACCGCTGCGGCCCCGATCGCCAACCGCATCGTCGGCTCGATCGCGAGCGACATCACGCGGACGGCGAACTCGGCCGGCGAGTCTGCGCTCGGGGACGTGATCGCAGACGCCCAGCTGGCGGCGACGAAGGACACGAGCGCCGGAAGCTCCGTGATCGCGTTCATGAACCCCGGCGGCATCCGGGCGGATCTCATCGTCACGAACTCGTCGGGCGGGGAGCCGCCGGGCCAGGTGACGTACAGCGAGCTGTTCAACGTCCAGCCGTTCGGCAACTCGCTCGTCGTGAAGACGTGCACAGGCGCGCAGATCAAGGCCCTGCTCGAGCAGCAGGTCTACCCGACGACCCGGATCCTCCAGGTGTCGAACGGCTTCAGCTACTCGTTCAACGCCTCCAACGCGGCGGGGTCGCGTGTCGATGCCTCGTCGATCAAGCTGAACGGCGTCACGCTCGACCCCGGCACGGGATACCGCGTGACGATGAACAGCTTCCTCGCGAGCGGAGGCGACGGCTTCACCGTCTTCAACGCGTGCACGAGCCCGCTCGGCGGCGAGATCGACCTCGACGCGCTCGCGCGGTACTTCATGACGTTCGGCGGGCCGGTTCCTCCGGGCCCGCAGAACCGGATCACCCGAACCGGCTAGTCACACCTCGACGGTCTCGCCGTCCCGGGGGATCACGCCCTCCGGGACGGCGGCCGCGATCTCGGCACGCGCGTCACGGGCCGCGGTTGAGCGCCCCGGCAGCTCGCGCGGCACCAGATCGACCGCTGTGTCGTCGATCGTCGCACTGCGAACGAGAGTGATGCGCATGCGGGCATTTCTGATGGATTCGCGAGGGCAATCCACCGCGGATCCGCCGCTATACTCCCCGATTCCGATGAGCAACAACGCGCTCGAGACCCCCACCCACACCGAAGACGGAGTCTGGACGACGGGCCCCGACGGGGAGCTGATCCCCGACTACGAGGGCACCTTCCCGACGATCAACGAGGGCGAGGTCGTCCACGGAACCGTGGTCCGGGTGGACAAGGACGAGGTGCTGGTGGACATCGGCTACAAGTCCGAGGGCGTCATCCCCGTCGCCGAGCTGTCGATCCGGCGGAACGTGAACCCGGCCGACGAGGTCTCCGTCGGGGACGAGATCGACGCGCTCGTAATGACGAAGGAGGACGCCGAGGGGCGCCTCCTGCTCTCGAAGAAGCGCGCGCGCTTCGAGCTCGCCTGGAAGGCGATCGAGGCAGCGGCCGAGAGCGGCGAGCCGGTGAACGGCAAGGTCATCGAGGTCGTCAAGGGCGGCCTGATCCTCGACCTCGGCGTGCGCGGCTTCCTGCCCGCCTCGCTGGTCGACATCCGCCGCGTCCAGGATCTCGACGAGTTCCTCGGCACGGAGCTCCGCTGCAAGGTGATCGAGCTCAACCGCTCGCGGAACAACGTCGTCCTCTCCCGTCGCGCCGTCCTGGAGGACGAGCGCAAGGAGATGCGCCAGGCGATCCTCGACCGGCTCAACCCGGGCGACGTGGTCGAGGGGACGATCTCCAACATCGTCGACTTCGGCGCCTTCGTCGACCTCGACGGCATGGACGGGCTGATCCACATCTCCGAGCTCTCCTGGTCGCACGTCAACCATCCGTCCGAGGTGCTCGAGATCGGACAGACCGTCAAGGTCAAGGTGCTCGACATCGACCGCGACCGGCAGCGCATCTCGCTGGGCCTCAAGCAGACGCAGTCCGACCCGTGGCAGCAGGTGCTCGACAGCTACGGCGAGGGCGACGTCGTCGAGGGGCGCGTCACGAAGGTGGTCACGTTCGGTGCCTTCGTCGAGATCCTCCCGGGGGTCGAGGGCCTCGTCCATATCTCCGAGCTCGCGAACCATCACGTCGAGAACCCGCGCGAGGTCGTCTCGCAGGGCGATCCGGTCAACGTGCTGATCCTCGAGGTCGACGGCGAGCGCCGCCGGCTGTCCCTGTCGCTGAAGCGGGTCGAGGAGGGCGCCGTTCCGGTGCCGCGTGCCGACGGCGGCCAGTCGGTGCACGAGATGCCCGACCTGCGGCTCTCCGAGGAGGCGTTCCCGACCGGCCCCACCGTCGTCCACGAGACGGAGCCCGGCGAGGTCGTCGACGAGACGGAGGTCGCCGAGGGGTCGCTCGACGTCGAGACCGCGCCGGACGAGGCCGAGGCCGCGGAGCCCGAGACGGGCGAGCCCGAGGCCGCCGACGAGGCCGACGAGACCTAGGGGCGAGGCTTGCCTCGCCGGTCAGTGCGCCGCCCGATCGCGGTAGCGATCACGGGCGGCATCGGCGCCGGCAAGTCGACGGCGCTCGACGCATTCCGCGCGCACGGCGCGGCGACCGTGTCCAGCGACGAGATCGTCCATCACCTCCTCGCGACGGACGACGGTGTCCGCGACGCGATCGTCGCCCGCCTGGGAGAGGACGTGCTGGGGGACGACGACAGGCCGGATCGGGCGCGCGTCGCACAAGCCGTCTTCGGAGACCGCGAGCAGCTCGCCTGGCTCGAAGGTCTCCTTCATCCACTCGTCTCACGCGAGTACCTCACGTGGCGCGACCAGCTCGCCGAGCTCGACGAGCCGCCGCTCGTCAGCGTGACGGAGGTGCCGCTGCTGTTCGAGGTCGGCGCGCAGGAGCGGTTCGACAAGGTCGTCGTGGTCACTGCGCCGGCCGCGCTGCGGGTACAGCGGCGGCGCGTCACGCGCGACGACCGCGACTCGCGGCTCCTGCCGGATCGTGAGAAGGTCCGCCGCGCCGACTACCACTACGTCAACACGGGCTCGTTCGACGATCTCTTCGCGTGGGTGGGCGGCATCATGGCCGAGCTCGAGGCGGAGGCGGCCGCGCTCGCGTGAGGCGACTGGGGTTCCTGCTCGTGCTGGCGGCCGTCGCCGTGGCCGGCACCGCAGCGTGGGTCGTGAGCTCCGAGCCGAACTGGTACCTGCGCATCCGCTATCCGCTCCGGTACGAGACGATCGTCAAGGCGCATGCCCGCAACTACGAGCTCTCGCCGACGCTGCTGGCCGCCGTGATCTACACCGAGAGCAAGTTCGACGCGTCGGCACGGTCCGACGCCGGCGCGGTCGGGCTGATGCAGCTGCTGCCCGAGACGGCGAAGGGCATCGCGCTGCGCACCGGAGGAGCGGCGTTCGTCGTCTCCGACCTCCTCGATCCGGAGATCAACGTGCGGTACGGGTCGTGGTACCTGCGGAGCCTGATCAACCGCTACGACGACGTGCGAACCGCCCTGGCGGCGTACCACGCCGGCCAGGGCAACGTCGACGAGTGGCGGAAGCGAGGGGTCGGGATCCAGTTCGCCGAGACCCGCGCGTACGTGAGCCACGTGCTCGACGCGGAGCATGTCTACGCAGATGCCTACGCCGACGAGCTCGCAACACCCTAGGCCTCTCCCCCGTGCTCGCGGGCTGGAGAGCCCTGACGCCCGATTGCGTCGCGTGTGAGCCGCAGCACGAGCTCGGGCTCCGGCGCGTCGAAGCCGAAGGCCCGCTGCGACGCGATCCCGTCGACGATCAAGCCGAGGAAGCGACCGATGTCCTCGCCGTCGACGTCGGCGCGCAACGAGCCGGCAGCCTGGGCATCCGCGATCCACGCTTTGCTGCGCTCGCGCGCCTCGGCGGGGCCGATCGTCTTCCAGCGCTCCCGCAGGTCCGGGTCGGACTTCATCAGCCGGCCGAACTCCATGTAGACGGCGAGCCAGTCGGGATCGTCCTCGGTCACCGCCCGGACGAGGGCCTCGAAGCCGTCGGTCGCGAACAGGGCGTGGAGCCGCTCGTTGTCCTCCGCGGCGAGTGCCAGAAAGAGCTCCTGCTTCGAGGGGAACCAGTTGAAGATCGCGCCGCGCGAGAGGCCGATCTCCTGCTCGAGGCGAACGACCGTCGCGCCATCGTAGCCGTGGCGCGCGAAGCAGCGCCGCGCGCCGTCGAGCACGCGCCGGCGGCGAGCCTCCTTCTCGCTCTCGCTCAGACGTGGCACGGGTCGTACTTTACAAAACAGTACGTACGTCTTATATTCGCGCCTATGACGGATCCTCGAAATCGCCAACTCGCAGAGCTCCTCGTCGACACGTGCATCGGCGTCCAACCCGGCTGGCAGGTCATCGTGGTCGGCTCGCCTCCCGGGCGGCCGCTCCTCGAAGAGGTCGTACAGGTGATCGCCGAGCGAGATGCCTATGCGCTGCTGCGCCTCACGTTCGACGACGCGTCCTTCACGCCGAGGACGTGGACGCGCACGGCACCGCTCGAGCGGCTCGCGGTCGCGCCGCCGCTCGACGTCCACGCGATCGAGAGCTGCGACGCTCTGATCGTCGTCATCTCCCCGGAGAACACCCGCGACGGCGCGGACATCTCGGCCGAGCGGACCGCGGCGATCCAGGGTGCATATCGCCCCTCCCTCGAGCGCATCTTCCGTCACGAAGTCCCATGGGTCGGCTGTCAGTATCCGACCGCGGCGCTTGCCCAGGAAGCGGGCATGGCGACGCACGAGTTTGCCCACTTCCTGTACGAGGCGTGCCTCCGCGACTGGGACGCCGAGCGCGAGCGCATGCAGCACTTTGCCGACCGGTTCGACGCGGCCGGCGAGGTACGGATCGTCGGCGCCGAGACGGATCTGCGGCTCTCGATCGCGGGCCGCACGATGAAGGTCGACGCGGGCGGGGCGAACGTCCCGGGCGGCGAGTTCTTCGGCTGCCCGGTCGAGGACTCCGCGGAGGGCACCATCGCGTTCTGCGAATTCCCGGCGGTCTACGGCGGCCGCGAGATGAATGGCATCCGGCTGCGCTTCGAGGGCGGAAAGGTCGTCGACGCGTCGGCCGAGACGAACGAGGCGTACCTCCTCGAGACGCTCGACACCGACGACGGCGCGCGACGGCTCGGCGAGCTCGGCATCGGCTGCAACCCCGGCATCACGCGGTACATGAAGAACACGCTGTTCGACGAGAAGATCGACGGCACCGTCCACGTCGCGCTCGGGAACGGCATGCCCGACCTCGGCGGCACGAACGTCTCGAAGATCCACTGGGACATCGTCAAGGACCTGCGGATCTCCGGCACGCGGCTCGAGCTCGACGGCGAGGTCGTCCAGAAGGACGGCGCGTGGCTGATCTAGCGCCCGCGAGCCCGCTGCGGCAGCGCCCGATCGTCGCGCTCCTCGCCGCTGAGGTGATCTCGGCGGTGGGATCGCAGATGACGTTCCTCGCGCTGCCCTGGTTCGTCCTGCAGACGACCGGCTCGCCGACGCGGATGGGCGTCGTCCTGGCGGTGGAGCTCGCGCCGATCGCCGTGCTCGGCATCCCGTCGGGCACCGTCGTGTCGCGCTGGGGCGCACGGCAGACGATGATCGTCTCCGACGTGGCGCGGGCGCCGCTCCTCGCCTCGATCCCGCTGCTGCACGCCCTCGGCTGGCTCTCGTTCCCGCTGTTGCTCGTGCTCGTCGCGTTCATCGGCGTCTTCCTCGCGCCGTACTTCGCGTCGCAGCGCCTGATCCTCCCCGAGCTCGTGGGCGACGACGAGGCGACCGTTGCGAAGGCGAACGCGGCCATCGAAGGTGCGCAGCGGGCGACGTCGCTGCTCGGGCCCGCCGCGGCGGGCGTGCTGATCGCCACGTTCAGCGCGCCGACCGTGCTCTACGTGGACGCGGTCACGTTCCTGTGCTCGTTCGCGCTCCTCGCCGCTTTCGTGCCGAGGCGTCCGCCGCTTCCGCCGACCGCGGAGGCGGGCGGGGTGCTCGCGGGGATCCGCTTCGTGCTCTCCGACAGGCTTCTGCGCGTCCTCGGAGGCACGGCGCTGATCGCGAACGGCCTCGGCCAGATGCTGACCGCCGGGCTGACGGTGCTCGCCTACGAGGAGTACGGCAGCTCGCGCGTCGCCGGCGCCTTCTTCGCGGCGTTCGGCGCCGGTGCGGTGCTCGGCAGCGTCGCGGCAGTCCGGATCGTGGGGCGGTTCGAACCGCTTCGGCTCGGCTCGACCGCGTTCGTCGCGCTCACGCTCCCGGTCTTCGCGCTGGCGGTCGAGCTGCCCGTGCCCGTCGTGATGCTGGCGCTCGCGATCTCGTCGTTCTTCTCGCCCCTCGTGAACGCGCCGTTGATCGGCGTGATCACGATGCGGACGCCGGAGGCGCTGCGCGCGAAGGTGATGACCGCGGTGATCACGACCGCGATGCTTGCCGGTCCGGTCGGCGTGGCGGTCGCCGGCCCGTTGCTCGAGAGCTGGGGCCCGCGACACGTGTTCCTGCTCGTTGCGACGGGCCAGCTCCTGGCGACGATCCCGTTCGCCCTGGTCGCATTCCGCAGCCCTGCTGCGGTTCCGCAGCCGGGGTCTATCTAGCCGAGTCCGGGCCGTGCCCGGAATCGGCGAGCATGTGGTTCCACAGGTTCTCGAGTAGCCGCATGCCGCGGGGATAGAGGAGCACGGCGGGAAAGTCGAGCACGCCGGCCGAGAAGACGCGCGCCCCCGCCTGGGTCTCGTAGTAGGTCATCTCCGCGTTGAGACCTAACCCAAAGAGGTTCGGGATCAGTGCGAGGACGCGTGTGTCCGGCGGCGACACCGGTGTCCGCATGTCGATCTCGATCCCGAACCCGCCGACCTCCTCGCCCAGCGTCGAGCCGTTGACGAGCTCCGTCCCCTCGAACAGCCATGGCGCGGCGTCCCGGTCCGTGACGTAGAACGGCGCTTGCCGCTGGCCGTCGTCGTTCGCGCGGTACTGCACCCCGCAGAGCCGCGCCTCGGGACGCGACAGCGTTCGCCACTGGGCGACGCGCCGCATCTGCTGCTCCCGCCTGTCGACCTTCCAGAAGAAGTTGTTCGCCGAGAGGAACACGAGCCGGCCGCCGAGGTCGCGGAAGCGCTCGACGACGTCGTACGCGGTGGTCGTCATGTACTCGCTGTGGCCGGGGAAGACGACGAGGTCGTAGTCGCGGCGGAGCTCGTCGCCGCTCGCGAACGTCTCGAGGTCGTCGTCTGCGTAGAAGTCCGGCTCCCGTCGCGTCTTCTCGAGCCAGCGGACGAAGGGGAAGTCGTACCGCCGAAAACGGGGCGGGACGCCGCGCTCGCGGTACGGGCGGTCGAGCTGGACGGGAGGCGTCCCGCCCGCGTACCACGTGTCGCCCCATCCGTCGCCGTCGTTGTCGTAGAGGTTGTACGCCTGCCAGGTGTTCGTGGGAAGGATCACGGCGGCGCGCTTGCCGCCGCGCTTCGCCGGGCGCAGCACGAACGGGGCGAAGCCGATGCGTCCGTCCTCGGTCTCGAGACGCGCCGCGTAGAGGCCGCTCGGCCAGTCCTTGCCCGACTGGACGACGATGGTCTGCCGTGTCGAGCGCTTGCCGCTCCAGTCGATGCGGAAGGGACCGCCGACCGGGAGACCGGTCATCTCGTCGCTGCGCAGGTTCGGGTCCGGCCCGTATCCCACGCGCAGGAAGGTGAGCGACAGGGATGGCGTGTCCGCGAGGATCCGGAGCGCCATGCGCTCCTCGGGGAGATAGGAGCGACGGGTGAACGCCGCCTCGACGCCCAGCACCCGCACGACGGGAGCGCCTGCCCGGTCGGGTGTGGCCGGTCTCCGGCCGCCGTAGACGCGCCGCTTGCCGTCGCGTCCCTCGACGGTGAGTCGCATGACGTACGAGCCGACCGGAGTGTCCACCGGCGGATGCCACGAGAGCTCGTGCGACCCGGGACCGAGCGTGGCCGACTTCGACCACCGGACGGTGCTGCGGCCGATGCCGGTGCGGACGGCGTCGAGCCGCACCCGCGCCTTGCGCTCGAGGCCGAAGAGCACGGAGGCCGCGTCTCGGCCCTCGACGCCCGGCGCGATCGTCACGAACATCCGCCGGTCGCCGACGAAGGGCTTCGCCGAGCCGCGAACGCCGAGCCCGAAGGCGGACGGCACCGCGCTGTCGCGGGCGTGCGCGGTCTCCGAGAGCAACCCCAGCGACGTGAGGGCTCCGAGCCCGGCGCGCAGGAGCCTCCTGCGTGTGAGCTCGCCTCGCACGTCGTGGATCGTAGTGGCGCGTCTGGACGGGCTCCGCCGAAGAACGGGCGTTCGACCCGTTGCTACGCTCGCCGCAGATGCCCGATCTCCGCGTGACGTCCGCCTACCGCCCCACGGGCGACCAGCCGCGCGCGATCAAGGAGCTCGCCGAGTCGCTCCGCGCGGGCAATCGCGCCCAGACGCTGCTCGGCGCTACCGGCACCGGGAAGACGGCGACGATGGCGTGGGTGATGGAGGAGCTCCAGCGCCCGGCGCTCGTGATCGCGCACAACAAGACGCTCGCCGCGCAGCTCTGCAATGAGTTCCGAGAGTTCTTCCCGGACAACGCGGTCGAGTACTTCGTCTCCTATTACGACTACTACCAGCCCGAGGCGTACGTCCCGCAGGCCGACCTCTACATCGAGAAGGACTCGTCGCAGAACGACGACATCGCGCGGCTCCGTCTCGGAGCGACGAGCTCCCTCTTGACGCGGCGCGACGTCGTCGTCGTCGCGAGCGTGTCGTGCATCTACGGCCTGGGCTCGCCGGAGGAATGGCGCGAGAAGGTGCTGATCCTCGAGGTCGGCTCGGAGCACGATCGCGACGAGATGCTCCGGACGCTGATCGACTCCCAGTACGTCCGCAACGACACCGTGCTGGGACGCGGCCGCTTCCGCGTCCGCGGCGACGTGATCGAGGTGCAGCCCGCGAACAGCGAGACCGCGTACCGCGTCTCGATGTTCGGCGACGAGGTCGAGCAGATCTCGCATTTCGACCCGCTCACCGGCGAGGTGCTCTCGCGCCTCGACAACCTCGCGATCTGGCCGGCGACCGAGTACATCACCTCGAAGCCGACGATCGACCGCGCGGTGGACGAGATCCGGCACGAGCTCGAGCAGCAGGTCGCCGCGTTCGAGGCGGAAGGCCGCATGCTCGAGGCGCACCGGATTCGGCAGCGCACCGAGTACGACATCGAGATGCTGAAGGAGCTCGGCTTCACGAGCGGGATCGAGAACTACTCGCGCATACTCGAAGGTCGTCCTCCGGGCTCCCACCCCTTCACGCTGATCGACTACTTCCCCGACGACTTCGTCGTCTTCATCGACGAGTCGCACCAGACCGTGCCGCAGATCGGCGGGATGTACGAGGGGGACCGCTCGCGCAAGCAGACGCTCGTCGACTACGGATTCAGGTTGCCGTCGGCGCTCGACAACCGGCCGCTCCGCTTCGACGAGTTCCTCGCGAAGGTCGATCAGATGGTGTTCGTCTCCGCGACGCCCGGGACGTATGAGCTCCGGCACTCGGCCGTCGTCGCCGAGCAGCTGATCCGGCCGACCGGCGTCGTCGACCCGGAGGTCGAGCTCCGTGCGACGAAGAACCAGATCGACGACCTGCTCGCGGAGATCCGGCGGCGCGAGGCGGCGAACGAGCGCGTCCTCGTCACGACGCTGACGAAGAAGATGGCCGAGGACCTGACCGACTACCTGCTCGAGTCGGGCGTCAAGGCGCGCTACCTCCACTCGGAGATCGACACGCTCGAGCGGATCCAGATCATCCGCGAGCTCCGGCTCGGCGAGTACGACGTGCTCGTCGGCGTCAACCTGCTCCGCGAGGGCCTCGACCTGCCCGAGGTCTCGCTCGTCGCGATCCTCGACGCCGACAAGGAGGGCTTCCTCCGCGGCAAGACGGCGCTCCTCCAGACGATCGGCCGCGCGGCGCGGAACGTGAACGGGACCGTGCTGATGTACGCGGACAAGCTGACCGAGGCGATCCAGGGCGCGCTCGACGAGACGAACCGCCGCCGCGCCGCGCAGCTCGCCTACAACCAGGAGCAGGGCATCACGCCCGAGTCGATCGTCAAGGGCGTCTCCGACATCGCCGAGCTCCTGGCGCTCGAGTCGCCCACGGTGCCGGGACGCCGCCGGCGTGGTCAGCGCGAGGTCTCGGGGATGAGCGCGGACGAGATCGAGAAGCTCGTCGTGACGCTCGAGGAGGAGATGTACGTCGCCGCCGAGGAGCTGCGCTTCGAGTACGCCGCGAAGCTCCGCGACGAGATCAAGGACCTCCGTCGCGAGCTGAACGCCCTCGCCGGCGCACCGAGCTAGCCTCCTTCGCTGTGTGGCGTACGGGTCGGCGTTCGGCCCCAGCACTGCACGAGCGTGAACGTGGTTCCCCAGCGACCAGGCTCCTGAAGCTCCGCCTCGGCGCGCGCACGAAGCGACTCGAGCTCGTCCGCGGTCACCAGCGAACGCATCTGATCCTCGAGTGCCGTGAGGAACTGCAGCGGCAGCGCCAGGTACGGGTGTCCCGGCGGGAGCGCGACGACCTCGGCCCTGACGTTCCCGTCGATGCCGTACTCGCGCAGGAGGTCGAGGTGGTGCCGCGACGCGCTCCAGTCTCCTCCCCGGAGTCGAAAGGCCTCGATCGTCAGCTCCGTGAGCCTCTCCAGTGCCTGAGCGGGCGGATTGAAGTGCCATGAGCCCGGGTCCGGATCCTCGAGCACGATCGTCCCGCCCGGTCGCGCGAGGCGCACGTATGTCTCCATCTGCTGCTCGCCGCGCCCGAGTGGCGTGATCTCGAATCGCGCATGCACGAGGTCGAACGCACCCGGCTCGAGCTCACTCGCGAAGAGATCGTCCTTGACCAGCCGGACGTTCGAGAGCCCTTCCGTCCTCACGAATCCCTCCGCCGCACTGAGCATCGCCTCGTCCATGTCGGATCCTGTGACCTCGCCCTCCGGGCCGACCCACTTGCTCAGGAGCCGGAGCCACCCAAGCACGCCGCACCCGACATCAAGCGCTTTCGAGCCGCGGCCGTCGCCGATCTCGTCGAGCAGCCGGCGTCCGCTCGGCTCCCAGACCAGCGACTGCAGCTGAAGCCGCTCCAGCTCCGAAGCCTGACCCGCAAGGAGGTATTCCCGTGCGGTGCCCGTTTCCTCCGTCGCCATCATTCCTCCTCGGTGGGTGACCGCGCGGAGTATGGCTGCGCGCGGCGCCGCTGTCATCGCGCCGCGCCGGGGTTCCGCGCGCCCGCTAGCCTCGTGGCATGTGCCGAAACATCAAGACGCTCCACAACTTCGAGCCGCCCGCGACGAGCGACGAGATCCACGCGGCCGCCCTGCAGTACGTCCGCAAGGTCAGCGGGTCGACGAAGCCGTCGCAGGCCAACGAGGCCGCCTTCCAGCGCGCGGTCGAGGAGATCGCCCACATCACCGCGCACCTCCTCGACGACCTCGTGACCGCGGCGCCCGCCCGGGACCGCGACGTCGAGGCGGCGAAGGCTCGCGCGCGGGCCGAGAAGCGGTTCGGCAGGGCGGCGTAGCGCCGCCCTCCGGGCCGTTCAGCGGCAGTAGGCGCGTACCTGGTCGGCGAGCTCGCGGACGCTGATCGGCTTCTCGAGGTACCCGTCGAAGCCCGCGTCGAGCAGCGACTCTCGGTCTCCCTTCATCGCGAGCGACGTCAACGCGACAACCGGGATCGTCGCGGTCTCCGGATCGCCTTTCAGGAGGCGCGTTGCCTCGGTGCCGTCCATGTCTGGCAGTCGGATGTCCATCAGCACGACGTCGGGTCGGTGCCGGCGGGCGAGGGCGACGCCGTCGGTGCCGCTCGCAGCCTCGAGCGTGCGGAATCCGCCCAGGTGCAGCACGTCGCGCGCGAGCCGCAGGTTCTTCTCGTTGTCGTCGACGATCAGGACGAGCTCGGCCACGGTCTCAACCCGCCGGCTCGAGAGGCAACGTGAAGCGGAAGGTGCTGCCACGGCCCTCGGCGCTCTCCACCCAGAGGCGTCCGCCGTGGAGCTCGATGAACCGCCGGGATAGCGGGAGGCCGAGACCCGTTCCCTGCTGAAGAGGGTGCTGCCCGCCGCGTCCCTGCCGGAACTCCTCGAAGATCATCTCGTGGTCGGAGGGTGCGATACCAGGCCCGGTGTCGCGCACGGCAACCTCCGCCTCGGTGGCCGTGACGCTCACGGAGACGTCGATGCGCCCGCCCGGCCGCGTGAACTTCGTGGCGTTCGAGAGAAGGTTGAAGACCACCTGGCGGAGCTTCCGCTCGTCCGCGAGCACCGTCACCTCTTGGTCGAGCGGGTGCAGCTCGAGCGCGATCCCTTCGCGCGCTGCTCGTTCGGCGTGCATCGTGAGGCCGTTCTCGAGCACCTCACGCAACGCGACGCGACCGAGCTCGAGCTCCATCCGCCCTGCCTCGATCTTCGAGAGGTCGAGGATGTCGTTGATCAGTGCCAGAAGGTGGCGGCCGGCGTCGAGCACGTCGTCGACGTAGCGCTGCTGCCGCTCGTTGAGCGGCCCGAAGCTCTGCTGCTGTAGGAGCTCCGAGAACCCGATCACCGCGTTGAGCGGCGTGCGGAGCTCGTGCGACATGTTCGCGACGAACTCCGACTTGTGGCGGCTCACCGTCTCCAGCTCGTCGTAGAGGCGGCGGAGCTCGTCGTTCATCGCGTTCAGGTTCGCGGCGAGTGCGCCGAGCTCGTCGCGGTTCGAAACCTCGACGTGCCGGGAGAAGTCGCCGGCGGCGATCTCGGCAAGGCGCGCCTCCGTCTTCCGGATCGGGTCGACGAGCGACCGCGAGAGGGCGAATCCGAGCGCGAGCGCGAGGAGGATGCTGGCGGCGCCGACGGCCAGGACGAGGTTGCGCGACGACGCAAATGCGCTCCGGTTCTGGGCGATGAGGCGGTCGGTCTGGGCCCTCGTCGTGCTCGCGAGCCGGTCCGTCAGCTCGCTCAGGTCGTTGTCAGCGGCGATCGCCTCGCCCAGCAGCCGCTGGCTGAGCGCGGTCGCGGCTCCCGTGCGGTCGGATGTCGTGATCCGGTCGATCGCGGTCGTGAGCCGCCGGTGGTCGGCTCGGATCCGCGCGAGGAGCGGCTCGTCCTCGCGTGGCGGGACGAAGCCGAAGCGCGACGCGTTCGTCGCAGGCCCGAGCTGCGAGAGCGAGGCGGCAATCGCCTTGTCGACGAGTACCCAGCTTTCCCCGCGCGGGAAGTCGCCGTCGCCGTTTCCCGTGTAGGTGTTCAGGCTCGGGTCCTCGGCGACACGGACGGCGAGCATCTGGCGTAGCTGCTGGGCTTGGGTCTGGAGCTGCTGGTACGTCGCGGCGCGAAGCTGGAGGGTTCCGAGGGAGACGACGCGGGCGTTCGCGTCCCCGAGCACGCGGAGACCGAGCACCGCGACCGCGACGAGCAACACGGTGATCGCGGCGAACCCGCCGATCAGCTTCGTCCGGAGCTTGACCGGGATGCGTGCGACGAGGCGGACGAATGAGTTGTCGACGCGTTCGGCGGCCGGTGCCGGCGCCGCCGGGGGTGCCCGCCCGAGCACGTCCGTGTCGGTCACGTCGGGCCGCTCAGGTCGACAGTTTCGGGATCGCCGCCGCGGCGCTCGTGATCAACCAGTGCCCGTCGATCCGCTGCACCGTCTGGTCCGCCGCGACGACCGAGACGACCTTGCCGGTCTCGACGTCGACGTAGTGGCACTCGAAGTAGAGCGTCCCCTTGTCGCCGTTCACCGTGATGCGCACCTTGTACGCCGGCGTCTCCGAGACCCAGTGGTTTCCGGGCTGGAAGGGCCCGGCCTTCGAGGTGAAGAACTCCCGGATCTCCGCTCCCCCAGTGAGTGTCTCCGTCCCGATGTTGAACGTGGCGTCCGGGGCCCAGATGCTCATCATCAGACCCACGTCCTGCGTCGACGACGCGCGATGCCACGTCTTCTCCAGCTCGTCGATCGCGTACGCGTCCGCCTGGCGCTGCAGCTCCTCGTCGCCGGCCGCGGAGCCCCCCGAGCCCCCCGAGCCGCCGCAGGCCGCGAGCAGCAGGATCATCCCGACGCCCAGGATCGCGATCCTCGTCATGCCTTCGGCTCCTTCCGATCGTCCGGGCGCGCCCGCCGCTTCGGCCGCGTCGCGGATGCCGCCGTGCTGTGACAATGTTCACGTAGTCGGAGGCCGGTGTCCAGGAGCCCCGACACTCACGCTCCGACGCTCTCGTGCCGCTTCGCATCGTCCTCGCCGAAGACCACTACCTCCTGCGCGAGGGGATCCGCCGCCTGCTCGACCACCGGCCCGAGCTCGACGTCGTGGCTGCCTGCGGCGACCTCGAGTCGCTGCTCGCCGCGGTCGACGCGGAGCAGCCCGACGTCGTCGTCACGGATGTGCGGATGCCGCCAAGTGAGAGCGACGAGGGGATCCGCGCCGCGGCGCGCCTGCGGGAGACGAGCCCGGAGGTCGGCGTCGTCGTCCTGAGCCAGTTCGCCGATCCGCGCTACGCCGTGGCGCTACTGGAGGGCGGGACGGGCGGCCGTGCGTACCTGCTGAAAGAGCGCGTCGAGGACATCGAGCAGCTCGTCGCCGCGATCACCGCGGTCTCCGAGGGAGGGTCGGTGATCGACCCGAAGGTCGTCGAGGGCCTCGTCGCCGCACGGGCCCAAACGTCCCCCCTGCAGGAGCTGACGCCCCGAGAGCTGGACGTTCTCCGTGAGATGGCCGCCGGTAAGAACAACGCGGCGATCGCGCAGACGCTCGTGCTCGCCGAGCGCTCCGTCGAGAAGGTGATCCACTCGATCTTCGTGAAGCTCGGCATCGCCTGGGAGACGTCCATGCACAAGCGCGTGAAAGCCGTCCTGCTCTACCTCGCGGAGGGCAGCGAGGGCTAGGGTGCATCGTCCCGGTCGGGGATCGCCGCCGCGATCCTGATGCCGCCCGCCTCGTCGACGACGACCAGGCGGCCGCCCAGCGCCTCCACGCGATCGCGCGCGTCGGTGAGCGCCGCGTCGACGTCTTCTGCGGAGTGGCCGCGATCGCCACCCGCGACCTCGAACGCGAGCCCCTCCGCGTCGCGCCACAGGCGGATGGTCACCGGATCCGCGTCTGTGGCCGGGCTGCCGAGGGTCCACAGGGCTGCGAGACAGGCGAAGTAGGCGGTCGCCTCGAGATCCGGCGTCGCGCGCGCGAGCCCTTCGGCCTCGATTCGAGCCCGGATGCGAAGCTCGGTCGCGGCCGAGCGGAGCGCGTCGTGGAGGCCATGGTCTGCCAGGAGGGCGGGGTACACGCGCTGCGCGAGACCGCGGACGCGTGTGAGCGCGTCGTGGAGGTCGCGACTCACCTCCTGAAGGACGTCGCGAGCGGCAGTGGGGTCGGTCTCGAGCAGCAGGTCGACGTACTGGAGGTTCACGGCGATCGCCACGAGGTCCTGCAGCGCGCCGTCGTGGAGCTCTCGCTCGATCGCTCTTCGCTCGGTGTCGGCCGCGGTGAGGAGCCGGGCGCGCGAGGCGCGGAGCACGCCGTTCTCACGTCGGAGCTCTTCGAGCGAGACCCCGGGGCCAGAGCTCATCGCCGGACCTCCTGGTCGCGGGACGGGAATGGAGCAGGACTCCCAGTTCTCCGTCTTCCGCCGGCCGGAGTCAAGGTGGCCAGCGTCCTCGCGATTGGGGTGCTGGCACGGCGTCGAGACACGTGCCCGCCCCGTGGGCGCTCCGGGCCGGCCTTTCTACCGTCGTCCTCGATCCAGCGAGACGGCGAAAGGAGGGATTGTGATGCGAATCATGCGATCGAAGCGGTTTCTCGTCCTCATGGGTGTCGTCCTGCCCGTGGCGAGCCTCACGGCTGCGGCACTGGCCGCGGTGACCTCGCAGACGGTGCTCGCCGAGGGGACGACGCTCCGTGTTCGGGTCGTCAAGACCGTTGCCAACGACTTCGACTCGGGATGGCACGTTCACCCGGGGCCGGCGATCGTGCAGGTGCAGGAGGGCTCGTTGCAGATCACGCAGGGCAGCTGCACGCCGAGAACGCTGAACGCGGGCGACACGCTCGTCGAGGTGCCGTTCAGCCCGGTGCGCGGCGTTGCCACGGGCCGGGTGGTGTGGACGACGACCCTGCTCGGCAGGGCGGAGGACTCGCTCAACACGCCGACGGCGAGCCCTTGTCCGTAGCGGCGGGCATCGAGGCCGGCCGCGGGCCCGCTCCCGATGCGGGTCGCGGCTGGCCTGGTGCCGTGCGAGCGGGAAGCCGAGCGGGCAGAGTGGGGCGGTGTCCGTCCCCGACGCTCCCCACGACGCCGCGCTGCGTGCGAACATCCGGCTGCTCGGCGAGATCCTCGGCCGCGTGCTCGTCGAGCAGGAAGGAGACGACCTCTTCCGCGTCGAGGAGCGGATCCGCCTCCTCGCGCGCCTGGGGAGGGCGGGCGACGTCGGGGCGTCGAAGGCGCTCGCCGAGACGATCGCGCGGCTCGACGTCCGGACGCAGGCGATCGTCCTCCGTGCGTTCACGCTCTACTTCCACCTCGCCAACATCGCGGAGCAGCACCATCGCGTCCGCCGGCGGCGCGAGACGGAGGCCGAGGGCGACGTCCTCCGCGAGTCGCTCGACGAGGCGCTCGCGCTGCTCGGGGCCGAGGGCGTCTCGCCCGAGGAGCTGACCGACGCCGCGGGGCGTGTCCGGGTCGAGCTCGTCCTCACTGCGCACCCGACCGAGGCGCTCCCGCGCACGATCCTCGAGAAGCACCGGCGCATCGCCCGTCTGCTCGACGAGCTCGACGACGCGCGCCTGACGCCCCGTGAGCGCGCGGAGCACGAGCGCGCGCTCGGCGAGGAGGTCACGATCCTCTGGCAGACGGACGAGGTGCGCTCGGCCCGCCCGCGCGTCGTCGACGAGATCCGCCAGGGGCTGTGGTTCCTCGAGGACAGCCTCTGGGATGCGGCGGCCGAGCTGGTCGCGGCCTGGCAGGAGCGACTCCCCGGCTCGCCGCTTCGCTTCGGCACGTGGATGGGCGGCGACCTCGACGGCAACCCGAGCGCCGGGCCGGCGACCGTGCGCGAGGCCGTCGAGCGCGGCGCCGCCGTCGTCCGCGAGCTGCTTCGCCGGGACGTCCGCGAGCTGGCCGCGTCGTGGGGCATGTCGACCACGCTGGTCGAAGCGGATGCCGCGGTCGGCGCCGTCGCGGTGCCCGAGGCCTTGAACCCGACGGAGCCCTACCGGCGCAGGCTGACCTCGATCTGGGAGCGGCTCGGCGCCGATGACTACCGCACGCCCGACGAGCTCCGCGTCGAGCTCGACCTCGTCGAGGCAAGCCTTCGCGACCATGCCGGTGCGCGGATCGCCGACGGCGGGCTCGCCGCGCTCCGCCGGAGGCTCGACGTCTTCGGCCTGACCGGGCCGTCGCTCGACGTCCGCATCCACGCGAGCGCGCTCCGCGACGATGCCGACGGCGTGCTGGCCGTGCTGCGCGAGGCAGCCTCGCTCCAGGAGCGGCGCGGTCGCGACGCGATCGACACCCTGATCGTCTCGATGACGCGTACCGCGGACGACGTGCTCGCCGCGGAGGAGCTCGCGCGTCGGGCGGGGCTCGAGGTGACGGTCGTCCCGCTCCTGGAGACGATCGACGACCTCCGTGGCGCGGCCGTGCTCGTCACCGATCTGCTCGAGCGGAGCTCGAGGTCACGGCTCGAGGTGATGGTCGGTTACTCCGACTCGGGAAAGGACGGCGGCGTTCTCACGGCGCAGTGGGAGATCTTCCGGGCGCAGGAAGCGTTGGCCTGGCTCGCGGGCGAGCGCGGCGTGGAGCTGACCGTGTTCCACGGCCGCGGTGGCAGCGCCGGCCGTGGCGGTGGGCCGACGTACGCGGCGATCCTTGCCCAACCGCCGCACGCTGTCGACGGCAGGCTGAAGCTCACGGAGCAAGGCGAGACGATCGCGTTCAAGTACGGCCTGCCGGGCCTCGCACGCCGGAACCTCGAGGCCGCGGTCGCCGCGACGCTGCTGACGGCACTCCCGCAGCACGTCGTCGAGGCGCCGGCGGGCGCGCGAGAGACGATCGAGGCCGTCTCGCGCGCAGCGCACGAGCGATACCGCGCCGTCGTGTGGGACGACCCCGAGCTGCCCCGCTTCCTGCGGGCGTTCACGCCGCTGGACGAGCTGAGCCTGCTCGAGATCGGCTCACGGCCCGTCGCGAGGCCGGAGGCGACCGCGTCGGGAGCGCTCGAGGCGCTGCGGGCGATCCCTTGGGTGTTCGCGTGGACGCAGACGCGCTGCATCGTCCCGGCGTGGCTCGGCGCGGGCGCCGGCCTCGCCGCGGTCCCCACGGCGGAGCTACGAGTCCTGTATGCCGAGTGGCCGTTCTTCCGCGCGCTCGTCGAGAACCTCGAGATGTCGCTCGCGAAGTCGAGCATGGGCATCGCCGAGCGGTACCTCGAGCTCGTCGAAGACGCGGCGCTCGGGGAGCGAGTCTTCGCGACCCTGCGCGACGAGCATGACCGCGCGCGTGCGACTGTGCTGGACGTCGTGGAGCAGGAGGAGCTGCTCGACCGACATCCGGTGCTCCAGCAGTCGATCCGCCTGCGCAACCCGTACGTCGACCCGATGAACGCGATCCAGGTCGAGCTGCTGAAGCGTCATCGCGCCGGTGACGACGAGGCCACGCGCCCACTCCTCCGCTCCATCGCGGGGATCGCAGCGGCGCTTCGCAACACCGGCTGACGCGTCACCATCCCGCGCGCCGACGCTCAATCCCGGCCGTCTGGATGCCGATATGTCCTGCTGATGAGCGTCTTCGGCGGCCGTTGGGTCACGCTCGGTGCCGCGGTTGCCGCGCTCGGGCCCGCTGCCGCCATGCTGCTCTTCGGCGAGCGGCAGATCCAGGTCGACGGCTGGGTGCACTTCACCGTGGTCGGCCTCGCTGCGGCGCTCGCGACGGCCGCCGCGCTCGCGCTGGCGGTCGCCGGTGCCTTGCTGGGCGACGCGCGCGCGGTGCTCGCCGGCCTCGCCTTCTCGCTCATGGCGGCGTTGCTCTGTCTCCACGGTGCGGCGACGCCGGGAATCCTCGTCGGCATGAACGGTGTCGTTGCGTTCACCGGCGGCGCCACGCTTCCGGTCGGGTGCCTGATCCTCGCACTCGGGACGCTCCCCGAGCTCCGCCGGCCCGCGGCCGTCCGTCCACTGCTCGCGGCGCTCGTGGTGGGATGCACCGGAGTCCTGATCCTCGGCGTGACGATGATGCGCTGGCCCGCTCTCCTGCCCGGAGTGCCTGAGCCCCGCAGCGCGCTGGCGCTTGCGGTTCTCGCCGTCGGTCTCGGCGCGTGTCTGCTCATCGGCGCCAGGGCGGTTCGTACGTACCGGTTGACGCGGCGCGTACCTGACCTCGCCGTCGCCGTCGGGATCGCCTGGCTCGGCACCTCGCTCGTCGGGGCTCTCGTCTACGACTTCCGCTACGTCGGCTGGTGGATGGGCCACGGGCTCGAGATCGCCGGCATCGCGGCTGTGGGGATACCCGTCGCGCTCGACCTCCGCCGCGGCGCCGCACACAGGTCGCGCGCGCTCTGGGGCGATCTCCGCGGTGCCGATCTCGTTGCCGCCGAGGAGGCGTTCCTCGGCTCGCAGGTTCGCGCCCTGCTCGTCGCGCTCGCGGAGAAGGACGGCTCGACGGAGGAGCACACGCGCCGCGTCGCACGTCTGGCCGTCGACGTCGGCGAGGAGCTCGGTCTCCCGCCCGGCAGGCTCCGCAGCCTTGCGACCGGTGGGTTGCTGCACGACATCGGCAAGCTCGTCGTCCCGGACGCCGTCCTGAACAAGCCGGCAGAGCTCTCCCGCGAGGAGTTCGCGACCATCGAGCGGCATCCGACCGCGGGCGTCGACCTCCTCCGCGAGCTCGGCGGGTTCGACCCGCTCGTGCGGTCGCTCGTGCACGACCATCACGAGCGACTGGACGGCAGCGGCTATCCACGCCGGCTCGTCGAGTCCCAGATCTCGCTCGAGGCGCGGATCCTCGCCGTGTGCGACGTCTACGACGCGCTCATCTCGCCCAGGGTCTACCGCGCCGCGTGGGACACGGAGCAGGCGATCGAGCTTCTTCGCGACGGCGTCGGCGTCCAGTTCGACCAACGATGCGTCGACGCGCTCGTCCGGGTGCTCGCCGACGAGCGTCAGGCAAAGCCCGTCGCGGCCTGAGCGCGGCTGCTCGGGAGGGAGTTCGGCTACGCGCGAGCGAGCGAGGAGTTCTTGTTCGCCAGGTAGCGCAGGTACGGCTCGGGGTCGATCGGCCCGCCCGCGACGCGCTCGATCGTGACGGCCGGCGTGAACTTGCGCCCGTGCCGGTAGAGGTGCTCGCGGAGCCACTCGTGAATCGCGGCGAACGAGCCCTGCTCGACCTGGTCGTACGCGTCGGGGATGTCCGTGACGAGCCGCTCCCAGATCTGCACCGACAGCACGTTGCCGAGCTGGTACGTGGGGAAGTAGCCGAACATCCCACCCGACCAGTGGACGTCCTGCAGGCAGCCGAGCCGGTCGTTCGGCGGTCGCACGCCGAGCAGCTCCTGCAGCCTCGCGTTCCATGCCTCCGGGAGGTCAGCCGTCGACAGCCCGCCGAACAGCAGCTCCTGCTCGAGCTCGAAGCGAAGGATGATGTGCAGCCCGTAGGTCGTCTCGTCCGCGTCGACCCGGACGAACGACGGCCGGGCGCGGTTGATCGCGCGATGGAAGTCCTCGAGCGGGACGCCCGCGAGCGTGCCGGCGAACCCGTCGCGGAACTGCGGGTAGAACCACCGCCAGAACGGCAGCGAACGGCCGATCACGTTCTCCCAGAGCCGGCTCTGCGACTCGTGGAGCGCCGACGAGCACCCGGTCGCGAGCGGCGAGCGGTCGAGCGAAGGGTCGACGCCGTGCTCGTAGAGGCCGTGCCCTGCCTCGTGCATCGTCGAGAAGAGCGAGTTGCCGTGGAGGTCGTCCTCGGAGTACCGGGTCGTCAGCCGCACGTCTCGAGTCGCGAACGACACGCAGAACGGGTGCACGGTCGGATCGAGCCGGAAATGCTGCTCGTCCGCGCCGAACGCATGCATCACCGCGACCGACAGCTCGTGCTGCATCTCCCTCGGGTAGCTGCCCGTGATGAAGGGCTCGGGGTCCTCGGGCGGCGCCTCGGCGACGAGGTCACGAAGCGCAGGCTTGAGCCGGTCGAACACGCGACGCACCTCGGCCGTTCGCATCTGCGGCTCGAAGTCGTCGAGGAGGACGTCGTAGGGATCCTCGCTCGGCGGGAAGCACTCGATGTAGCGGTGCTTGAGCTCGAGCGTGCGGTCGAGCCAGGGCCGGAAGGCGGCGAAGTCGTCCGCCGCTCGCGCCTTCGCCCACGCCTCCATTCCCTCGGATGCGAGCTTCGTCATCTCCGCGCGCAGGTCCGACGGCACGCGGACCGCCTTCTCCCAGTCGCGCCGCGTGACGGCGATCAGGCAGGCGTCGTCAGAGTCGGGGTCGAGCTCCGCTTCGAGAGGCCGCGCCTGCTCGAGCAGCTCGCCGATCTCGTCGCGGGTGAAGAGGTCGTGGACGACACGCTGGATCGTCGAGAGACCCTCGGCGCGCGTCTCCGCGCCGCCTGACGGCATCATCACGAGCTGGTCCCACTCGAGGACGCGGGCCGCCACGCCGAGGTCGGCGATCTGCGCCAGTTCGCGCCGCAGGGTGGCGAGCACGTCCGTCACCGCGCCGGCCATGCTACCGAGGCTCGGCGTCGAGCCGCGTACCGTCGACCCACACGGGCCTGTCTGCAGCGTCGAGCAGCTCGCGGTCGCTCCGCGAGTCGCCGTACGCCCAGAGCTCCGCGTCCGTCAGCCGCTTCGTCTGGAGCCACTCGGCCACGCGACGCGCCTTCTCTCCGCCCCGGCAGTTCGCCCCGACCAGACGCCCCGTGAGCCGGCCGTCCGGCCCGCGCTCGAGTCGCGTGCAGACGACGTCGTCGACCTCCAGGACACGTCCGAGCGGGACGAGGTACGGGTCGAGGGACGCCGAGGCGAGGATCACACGATGCCCCAGCTCGCGATGACGGCGCAGCCGGGCGACCGTGTCGTCGCGGAGCCAGCGGGACGCGATCTCGTTCGCGAACGAGACGCCCACTGCGTCAAGGGTGCTGCCGTCGAGCCCGCGGAGCGCGCTGCACGCGAGCTCCTTCACGCGGTCGCGATCGCGGTGGACGGCCGCCGCCGCGAGCGCCAGCGGGTGGCCGAGCAGCGTGAGGACGAGGCGCCTTCCCGCGGCACGCAGGAGGAAGGGCGTGACGCAGTCCCGGGTCGTGATCGTGCCGTCCACGTCGAACGCGGCGACGACTGGACGGGTCGATACGGGCTGCCCGGGCACGAGCCGAGGCAGGCTATACACTCGAAACGTGTCCGACGGCCCCGAGATCTTCGACGACCTCTACCTCGGCCTCCAGGCCGGCGGCGCCCTGCGCAAGCAGCGGCGCGGAGAGGAGCTGACCGAGCAGGAGCGCGAGGCGCTCGGGCGCTGGCAGCAGATGTCGATGTGGCGCAAGGGTCTCGCGGTCGGCGCGTTCGCGGTGGGGACGTTCGGTCTCGGTTTCACGCTCGGCGGGCTCGTCTTCGGCCGCCGGGCCCGCAAGGCCTGACGCTCCTCGCGTTGGACGAACATACGTTCTGGCGATAGACTTGACCGGGTATGCCCGCTGACGAACTCGTCGTCCACGGCGCCCGCGAGCACAACCTCAAGAACGTCACCGTCACGTTGCCGCGGAATGCGCTCGTCTGCGTGACCGGCCTCTCGGGGTCCGGCAAGTCGAGCCTCGCCTTCGACACGATCTACGCGGAAGGGCAGCGCCGCTACGTCGAGTCGCTCTCCGCATACGCGCGCCAGTTCCTGCAGATGATGGAGAAGCCCGACGTGGACTCGATCGACGGGCTGTCGCCTGCGATCTCGATCGACCAGAAGACCACGTCGCGGAACCCGCGCTCGACGGTCGGCACCGTGACGGAGATCTACGACTATCTGCGGCTGCTCTACGCACGCGTCGGGCGGCCCCACTGCCCGATCTGCGGGCGGCCGATCGCCGGCCAGAGCCTCGACCAGATCGTCGAGCAGGTGCTGGCGCTGTCCGAGGGGACGAAGTTCACGGTCAACGCGCCGGTCGTGCGCGACCGCAAGGGCGAATATCGAGACGTGCTCGAGGAGCTCCGCCGCGACGGCTTCACACGCGTCAAGGTCGACGGGGAGCAGCGGCTCCTCGAGGAGGAGGTCGTCCTCGACAAGAAGTTCAAGCACACGATCGAGGTCGTCGTCGACCGGCTCGTGATGAAGCCCGACCTCCGCGCGCGGCTCACGCAGTCGATCGAGACCGCGACGTCGCTGGCCGAGGGTCTCGTCGCGATCGACGTCGTCGACGGTGAGAGCTACCTCTTCAGCGAGAACTTCGCGTGCCCCGAGCACGGCGTCTCACTGCCGGAGCTCGAGCCGCGCATCTTCTCGTTCAACGCCCCCCACGGAGCGTGCCCGCGGTGCACGGGCCTCGGGGCGCAGCTCGAGATCGACCCGGACCTCCTCGTTCCCGACCCGAGCCTGTCGATCGAGGAAGGCGCGCTCGTGCCGTGGTCGCTCGGCGGCCAGGGCGGCTTCTACGAGTCCGTGATCAAGGCGATCGCAGACCGCTACGAGATCGACCTCCAGCGGCCGTGGCGCGACCTCGAGCGCGAGGAGCAGGACAAGTTCCTGTTCGGCACCGGCGGCGAACGGATCTACGTCACCTACAAGAACCGCATGGGGCGGAAGCGCCAGTACACGATGTCGTTCGAGGGGCTCGTCCCCAACCTCCAGCGGCGCTACCGCGAGACCGACTCGAGCCAGCAGCGCGAGCGGATCGAGGAGTACATGTCGATGCGGCCGTGCCCGGTCTGCCACGGTGCGCGGCTCAAGCCCGAGGTGCTCGCAGTGACGGTCGGCGGGAAGTCGATCCACGAGTTCACGCAGCAGTCCGTGACGGCGGCGCTGCGGTTCGTCGACGCGCTCGAGCTGACCCCGACCGAGGAGCTGATCGGCCGCCGGATCCTGAAGGAGATCCGCGAGCGGCTGACGTTCCTCGACGACGTGGGCGTGGGGTACCTCAACCTCGACCGGGCGGCGCGCACGCTGTCGGGCGGCGAGGCGCAGCGCCTGCGGCTCGCGACGCAGATCGGCTCGCAGCTCGTGGGCGTCCTGTACATCCTCGACGAGCCCTCGATCGGACTGCACCAGCGGGACAACGGGCGGCTGATCGGCACGCTCGAGCGGCTTCGGAACCTCGGCAACACCGTGCTCGTCGTCGAGCACGACGAGCAGATGATGCGCACTGCCGACTGGCTCGTCGACATGGGGCCGGGCGCGGGCGAGCACGGCGGCGAGGTGGTCGCAGAAGGCAGCGCGACGCAGGTGATGCGCAACCAGCGGTCGGTGACGGGCGACTTCCTCTCCGGGAGGCGACGGATCGCCGTGCCCGAGCGGCGCACGGACGATCGCGGCACGTTCCGCGTCGTCGGGGCCCGCGAGCACAACCTCAAGGACGTCGACGTCGAGTTCCCCGTCGGGAAGTTCGTGTGCGTCACCGGCGTCTCGGGCTCGGGTAAGTCGACCCTCGTCAACGAGGTCGTCTACAAGGCGCTCGCCAACCGGCTCTTGAAGACGCGCACGAAGCCCGGCGCGCACGACCGCGTCGAGGGGATCGACTGCTTCGACAAGGTGATCGAGATCGACCAGACGCCGATCGGCCGCACGCCGCGCTCGAACCCGGCGACGTACACCGACCTGTTCACGCACGTGCGCGAGCTCTACTCGCTGACGCCCGAGGCGAAGGTGCGCGGCTACAAGCCGGGGCGGTTCTCGTTCAACGTCCGCGGCGGCCGCTGCGAGACCTGCAAGGGCGACGGGCAGATCAAGATCGAGATGCACTTCCTGCCCGACGTCTACGTGCCGTGCGAGACCTGCCACGGCCGGCGCTACAACCGCGAGACGCTCGAGGTGCGCTTCAAGGGAAAGTCGATCGCGGACGTGCTCGAGATGTCGGTCGAGGAAGCGCTCGAGTTCTTCGCGAAGATCCCGAAGATCCGCCGGCGGCTGCAGACGCTCCACGACGTCGGGCTCGACTACATCCGGCTCGGGCAGCCGGCGACGACCCTCTCGGGCGGCGAGGCCCAGCGCGTGAAGCTCGCTGCGGAGCTGTCGAAGGTCGCGACGGGGAGGACGCTCTACATCCTCGACGAGCCGACGACGGGCCTCCATTTCGCGGACATCGAGAAGCTGCTCGAGGTGCTCCAGCGGCTCGTGGACGCGGGCAACACCGTGCTCGTGATCGAGCACAACCTCGACGTGATCAAGCAGGCGGACTGGATCGTCGACCTCGGCCCCGAGGGCGGCGAGGCAGGTGGCGAGGTGATCGCCGCCGGCACGCCGGAGGACGTCGCCGAGGTCGACGACTCGCACACCGGGCAGTTCCTCCGTGCCGTGCTCGCGCAGCCTGCCGCCGCGGCAGCCTGATCGGTTGTCCCGAGCACGAGAGCCCGCACGGAAGGGATGCGGGCGGCCCGAAGCTTCGCGCCTTCGCCCGGGGCCTCCCGTCGGGGTGCGGCTCGTGGGGGCCGACCGCACGAGGTATGACGCGCCACGGGGTACCCTCGGTCGTATGGCCGCCGATCTGAAGCCGGCGCAGGCAGCCGACCGCGAGGCCGCGCTTCGCGCCGACGAGGCCGACGCGGCGAGCCGGGCCTGGTGGCGCCGGGTGCCGCACGTCCTGACACGTCCGGCGTCCGTGTTCGAGGCGCTGCGCGAGACGGACGAAGTGGACGTCGCTGCTCGCTCCGAGCCCGTTCTCGCGATCACGATCCTGGCCGGCACTGCAGGCGTGCTCCTGGCTCCGGCGTGGGGAACGGTGATGGACGACGGGTCGGTCGACACGATCGTGCTCGTCGTCGTGACGTTCATCGCCGGGTTGATCTACGGCGCGGCCGGGTACCTCCTGCTCGGGCTCGCGGTGTGGCTCGGCGCGAAGGCGGTCGGCATCGACCCGCCGTCGAGGATCGCGCGCCAGCTGGTCGGATTCGCCCTGCTTCCGTTCGCGCTCTCGCTCGTCGTGCTCGTGCCCGCGATCGTGATCGGCTTCGGCGAGGACTGGTTCCGGACGGGTGGAAGCGACGAGGGCGCCGCAGCGGCCGCGGTCATCGGGGTCGGCCTCGCGTTCGCCGCCTGGTCGTTCGCGCTCGTCGCGATCGGGTTGCGGACGACGTTGCGGTTGCCGTGGCAGGGCGTTGCGGGCGCGCTCGGGCTCGCGACGGTGCTCGTCGCCGCCTTCGTCGTCGTCCCCTCCGTGTTGTAGGGCGACGCAAGCGTCGCCGCGCTTACGGGGACGTGCGCCCGGCGAGCGAGGCGCCGAACGCCTCGAGCTCCTCCTCGGACATCGCGTACGTGTGGACGGTCTCCGGGAATCGGTGCTCGCGGACGTCCGCCGCGTACTCCGCGACGGCGTCGCGGATCGTCGTCGCGAGGTCCGCGTAGCGCTTCGCGAAGCGGGGCGACTGGCCCTGGTAGAGCCCGAGCAGATCGTGCCACACGAGGACCTGGCCGTCGGTCCCGGCGCCGGCGCCGATCCCGATCGTCGGCACGCTGAGGCGGCGCGTGATCTCCTCGGCGACGGCGGCGGGAACCGCCTCGAGCACGATCGAGAAGCAGCCGGCGGCCTCGAGCGCGAGCGCGTCCCGAAGGAGCTGCGCCGCCTTGTCGGCAGTGCGGCCCTGCGCCTTGAAGCCGCCGAGCGCGGTCGCCGACTGCGGCGTGAGGCCGATGTGGCCCATCACCGGGATGCCGGCGCCGACGATCGCCGCCGCGCGGGAGAGCGACGGGCCGGCGCCCTCGATCTTCACGGCATCCGCGCCTGCCTCCTTGACGAAGCGGATCGCGTTCTCGATCGCCCCGGGGTCGGACACCTGGAAGGAGCCGAACGGCATGTCCGCGATGACGAGCGGTCGTCGCGCGCCCCTCGTCACGGCCCGGGTCAGGACGATCATCTCGTCCATCGACGCAGGCACGGTGGAGTCGTGGCCGAGGACGGTCATCGCTGCCGAGTCCCCCACGAGGATCAGGTCGACGCCCGCTTCGTCGGCCAGTCGGCCCGAGGGCGCGTCGTAGGCCGTGACCATCACGATCGGCTGGCGCCGAGCCTTCAGCTCGGCGAGCTCCGTGATGGGCAGCTTGCCCGGGGCCGGCGTGCTCGGTGCGGGGGTGCGCGGACGCGTGCTCACGATTCCTCCTCCTCCAGCGGGACGTTGTCGATCAGACGGGTGCCGCCCACGTGGACCGCGGCGGCGAGAACGGGCGGCTCGAAGGGCGCAACCGCGACGTAGTCCACGTCGAGGCCGGCGGCCTCGAGGATCGCGCGCGCGGTCTCGGGATCGCGCGTCGCGAGCGCGCGCGGCAGCGCGAGCGCGCGGGCGCGCTCCGTTGGGCTCAGGCGGACGTTGCGCGAGGACAGCGCCAGGCCGTCGCCGTCGCGGACGGTCGGCACGACGACGAGCTCGAGCTCGAGGTTCAGGTCGGCGATCATCCGGCGCAGGACGTCGACCTGCTGGGCGTCCTTCTGCCCGTAGAACGCCAGGTCGGGGCGGACGATGTTGTAGAGCTTCAGGCAGACGGTCGCGACCCCGCGGAAGTGGCCGGGGCGGTGCTCGCCCTCGAGGATCGCGCCGAGCTCGGAGACCTCGACCCAGGTCTGATAGCCCGGTCCGTACATCTCCGCGACGGTCGGGGCGAAGACGACGGCGACGCCCGCGTCGCGCGCGAGCTCGAGGTCGTGGGCCTCGTCGCGCGGATAGCCGTCGAGGTCGGTTGGCTCGCCGAACTGCGCGGGGTTGACGAAGAGGCTCATCACGACCGTGTCGCATCGCCTGCGCGCAGCGCCGAGCAGCGCGAGGTGGCCCTCGTGGAGCGCCCCCATCGTCGGCACGAGGCCGACCGTCCCGTCACGGCGTCCGTCGAGCGCCGCACGTACCTCGGACACGGTCCGCGCCACGATCACGCGCGGCTCCCTTGTGACACTGTGTCACGAGCGGTCAGCGCCGCCAGGGCGTCGTAGGCCGGGAGGACGTCGGGGTGCTCGGCCGCGATCGCCGCTCGATGGCGCTCGACGGTCTCCCAGTCGCCCCGCTCGATCGGCCCGGTCAGCTGGAAACCGTTCTCGATCACGCGCCGCATGAGCGGGTCGAGCGCCTCGGGCGGCGCGTCCGCGGCGGCGAGCAGCTCGCCCGCCACACGGCGGAGGGTGACGAGGTAGTTGGAGGCGATCGCGGCGCCGGCGTGGTAGAGGGCCCGGTGGTCGTCGTCGAGGACGAAGGGCCGTAGGCCGAGCAGCTCCGCCAGCCTGCGAGCCGTCGTCACCGCGTCGTGGGTTTCGCCGCTGACGGCCGCCCATGCGCCGTCCAGCTGCTCGGGGCCGCGCTCGTGCGTGAACGTCTGCAGCGGGTGCATCGAGAAGCGGCGAACGTGCGCCTCGAGGGCCGCGAGCGGCGTACCGCCGCTCACGTGCGCGACCCACGGCCCGGGCTCGATCTCCGACGCGACGTCGGAAATCGCCCGATCGGGGACGCAGAGGATCACGAGGTCGCCGCCGGTGTCGCGGACGTCGACGCCGCGCTCCTTGAGGCGTGCGCTCACGGCGCCGCCGACGCGGCCGCGCGCTCCGATGACGGTGACGCTCTCGATCATCTCCAGGCTCCAGTTCCTTGCGGATACCGGGCAAGCGCAGTCTACGTCAACGGCATGTTGTCGGCGGGCACTTCTCCTACGGAGAAGTGCCAGGAGGAGTCGGATCGTTACTGGCACTTCTCGCGTAGCGAAAAGTGCCTTCGAGTCGCGCGGTGAGACCAACGCAGACCGCTGGCCATTCGTCGTCGAGGATCGAGTACCAGGCGCTATCTCGGTTCACGCCGCCGCGGACGAGCATGTGCTTGCGATGTACGCCCTCGAACGTCGCTCCCATCGCCTCCATCGCGCCGCGCGAGCGCGCGTTCAGCGCATCCGTCTTGAGCTCCACGCGGCGGCAACCCCAGTGCTCGAACGCGTGCCGCAGCATGAGGAGCTTCGCCTCGACGTTGACGCCCGTCCCCCACACGGCGGGCGACAGCCACGTCCAGCCGATCTCCACCGATCGGTGCTCCGGGCGGAGCGCGAGGTAGCGGGTGGAGCCGACAACCTGCTCGTGACACAGTGTCACAAGCGGAATCTCCGTCCCCGCCTCGGCGCTCGTGAGCGCCGCCTCGATCCACGCGTCGAGCTCGTCGGGCGTCGACGGCTGGAGGATCGAGAGCCACTCCCACGTGCGCGGGTCACGCGATGCCTCCCACAGGCCGTCGACATGGCTTCGGTCGAGCGGCTCGAGGCGGACGAGGCGACCCTCGAGGGTCGGTGCCTGCCACTGCGCCACGTGTCTAGACTACGGCCGTGCCGATCTACGAGTACGCGTGCATGGAGTGCGAGGAGCACTTCGAGGAGCTCGTCCGCTCCGAGGGGCAGGTCGTCTCCTGCCCGAGCTGCGGCGCCGCCAAGGTGCTCAAGCAATTCTCCGCCTTCGCCGTCCACGGATCGTCTTCGTCGCAGCCGAGCTACAGCTCGACGCGCCCGGCCGGCGGTGGCGGATGCTGTGGCGGCGGCTGCGGTTGCGGCCACTGAGCGGCGACGACGGCTCAGACCGGCTCAGCAGGCGCCGGCTCGTCGCGGTACGCGGCTGCCTGGAGCGTGAACAGCTCGGCGTAGACGCCGTCCGCGCGTAACAGCTCCTCGTGCGTGCCCGACTCGACGACGCGGCCGTGCTGGAGGACGTAGATCCGGTCGGCCGATCGCACGCTCGAGAAGCGGTGCGAGATGAGCAGCACCGTCCGGTCGACGAGCAGGGTTCGCAGACGCTCGAAGAGCTCGTGCTCGGCGCGGGCGTCAAGTGACGCGGTCGGCTCGTCGAGCACGACGAACGGCGCGTCGCGGAAGAACGCCCGCGCGAGCGCCAGCCGCTGCCACTGGCCGACGGACAGGTCGGTGCCGCCGAGGAACTCCGGGCCGAGCATCGTCTCGTAGCCGGCGCGCAGCTCGCGCAGGAACTCGTCGGCGTCGGCCTGCGTGGCGGCGCCGACGATCCGCTCGAGGTCCGAGATCGCCTCGTGGCGACCGAGCCCGATGTTGTCGCGCGCCGGGAGATGGAAGCGCAGGAAGTCCTGGAAGATCACCGCGACGCCGTGCCGCAGCGCGTCTGGGTCGACCTGGGAGACGTCGATGCCGTCCCAGCGGATCGTCCCCGCGTCGGGGGAATAGAGCCGGGCGAGGAGCTTCGCGAGCGTCGTCTTGCCCGAGCCGTTCTCGCCGACGAGCGCTACCACCTCGCCCGCGTCGACCTCGATCGACACGTCGACGAGCGCAGGCTGCTTGCCCGTGGGGTACGTGAACGTCACGTTGTCGACCTCGAGCCGACGGAAGCCCTGAGGCGCCGCGCCGCGCGGCCGCCGGCGCTCCGCCTCGGGGAGCAGCCCGATGAACTCGCCGTAGTCGTCGACGTACAGCGACGCCTCGGCCAGCGCGCCGGCGGCGAACCCGGCTGACGTGAGCCGCCCGCTCGCGAGGGCGATGCCCGCGATCGTCACAGCCGCCTCCGAGGCGGAGATCCGATCCGAGAGCGTCAGCCAGGCGACGAGGAGCAGCGTCGCGAGTAGGACCGCGCCGATCACGAGGTTCGCGGCGAGCGTGTACGCCAGCTGCCTCCGTGTCACGTTCCGCAGGTCCGCGAGCCGCTCGTCGTACAGCACCCGGTACCGATCGCGCAGGTAGGGCGCGAGACCGAAGGCGCGCACCTCCTTCGCCGCGTCGCGGTCGGAGAGAAGTCCGGCGACGTAGTTCCGCTCCCGGTCTCGCGGCGTCCACCGCCAGAAGAAGCGGTAGAACGCCTCGCCCCGATGCGAGGCGGCGAGCCAGGCGGGCGCGAGCACCGCGGCGACGAGCGGGATCAGCAGCGGCTCGATCGCCGCGAGCGCCACCACGATCGCGGCGATCCCGAAGGCGGCGTTCGCCAGGCCGGTCAGCCCGTAGACGAGGTTCAACGGCTGGTGCCGCTGCATCCGGGCCCGCTGGATGCGGTTGTGGAACGCCGGTGTCTCGAACGCCTCGAGCTCGACCGCCGCGGAGACGTCGAGAACCTGCTCCTCGACGTGGCGATTGACCAGCTCGCCGAGGATCTGCTGACGCTCGCGCAGGACGGCCGCGACGAACAACTGAGCTGCCGCGACGCCCGCGAGTCCGAGCGCCCACGGCAGGACGTCCGCGACACTGCCGTTCTCGCGGTCGATCGCTGCGACTGCGCCGAGCGCCTGGCGTCCGAGTAGCAGGAGGACGACGACGCCGAGAGCGCCGGCGATCTGCAGGACGACGACGAGGCTCAGCTCGAGCCGGCTCGCGGCGCCGACGATTCGCAGCGCCTCGCGCGCCAGGCCCGGCAGGCGCCGCAGGTCGACCTTCGCCTGGGGGTCGGGCTGGAGATCGAAGATCGTCTGGGACGATTCCTCGCGCGATCCTTCCTCGGCGGGCTTCTCAGGCTCGCTCTCCATCGCGACACATGTTCTACGTCACCTGGTGAATGCGCGGTTCCCTGAAAAAGCGCGCACACCCCGACTCGGGCGTAGGCTCCTTCGAACCGCCGCCACCGGAGATCGGAGCCGCATGCTGTCGTCACTCGGTCACGTCGTCACCCGCCGGCGCTGGATCGTCATCGGAGCCTGGATCGCGCTGACCTTTGCGGGCGCCGTCGCGGCGGGCAAGCTCTCTGACCGCTGGTTCGAGTCGTTCTCGATTCCGGGTTTCTCGGCCTACGAGGCGAACCAGCGAACGCTCGAGAGGTTCGGATCGGGCGAGCAGGTCCCGCTGATCGCCGTGCTGTCCGCGCCCGGCAGGGACATCACCAAGGTGCCCGGCCTGGATCGCGCCATCGAGGCGGCCAACGCAGTCGTCCGGAAGGAGATGCGCGGCAGGAGCCGCGTCGGATCGTGGTTCGAGACACACGACGAGATGTACCTCTCGCGCGACCGCTCGACGATGGTCGCGACGATCTATCCGCCGGGCAACGCGACCTTCTCGACGTTCCCGCCAATCGCCGAAGCCCGGGCGGCGCTCGAGCAGGCTACGCCGCCCGGCGTCGAGAGCCACCTCACCGGTCGCGACGCGATCTTCGAGTCGCAGGGCGGCGAGACGGGCCCGGGCGTCCTCACCGAGACCCTGCTCGGCGCCGTCGGTGCGCTCGTGATCCTCTTGTTCGTGTTCGGCACGGCGCCTGCGGTGCTGATCCCGCTCCTGATGGCGGCATCCTCGATTCTGACGACGTTCCTCTGCATCTACGTGCTGACGTACGTCACGGACGTGTCGATCATCGTCCAGTTCCTCGTCGCGCTCGTCGGCCTGGGCGTCGCGATCGACTATGCGCTGCTGATGATCTTCCGCTTCCGCGAGGAGCTCTCGCACGGCGAGACAACGGAAGAGGCGATCGTCAAGACCATGACCCACGCGGGACACTCCGTGATCGTCTCGGGCTCGACCGTCGCGATCGGGCTCCTGAGCATGATCGTCCTCCCGCTCCCGTTCATCCGGTCGATCGGGATCGGCGGGATGCTCATCCCGGCGATCTCGGTGCTCGCGTCGATCACGCTGCTGCCGGCGCTGCTCGCCGCGCTCGGCCCGAGGATCAACAGGTTGCGGGTGATGCCGAGGCGCCTCGTCGAGACACCGGACCCGAACCGGGGGTTCTGGGGGCGCTGGGCGAGCATCGTCCGGCGGCGTCCGGTTCAGGTCTTCGCGGCCGGTGTCGCGATCGTCGCGCTGCTCCTGATCCCGGCGTTCCAGCTCAACCCGAGCGACGCCGAGATCGGAAAGGAGCCCGCGACAGGCGACGCCGAGGCGGGCCGGCTGGCGATTCGGGCTGCGGGCTTTCCCGAGGGCGTCTATCTGCCGCACGTCGTGCTCGTCGAGAAGGCCGCCTCCGATCCGCTGCTTCGGATGGTGGCGGACGGCGTCGACGCTGCGCCGGGCATCGCGGGCGCCGCGGCGCCCAGATCGTGGCGCGCCGGCAGCACGGGGCTCGTCGAGGCGTTCGGCCGGGACGACGCGAACTCGCGCGAGGCGAAGAAGGTGATCGACAATCTCCAGGACAGCACGCTTCCCTCGCTTCAGCAGTCCGTCGGCGGCGGCGTGCAGCTCACGCTCGGCGGCGTGGGTGCGGAGTCACGGGACTTCATCGATGCGGTCTACGGGAAGTTCCCGTACGTCCTGCTGTTCGTGCTCGTCCTCACCTTCGTGCTGCTGGCCCGCGCCTTCCGCTCCCTCGTGCTGCCCTTGAAAGCGGTGGTCCTCAACCTCGTCTCGCTCGGCGCGGCGTACGGCATCGTGGTCTTTGTCTTCCAGCAGGGCCACGGCAGCGACGCGATCTGGGGCGTCGAGGCGACCGACGCCGTGATCTCGTGGATTCCGCTGATGATCTTCGCGTTCCTCTACGGGATCTCGATGGACTACGAGGTCTTCATGCTGACGCGGATGCGCGAGGCGTACGACGAGACGGGGGACACGAGGGACGCGATCAGGCTCGGGCTCGCTCGCACGGGCAAGCTCGTGACGAGCGCGGCGCTCGTGTTGATGTTCGCGTTCTTCTCGCTCTCGACGAGCCCGGGCCCGGACATCAAGCAGTTCGCGATCGGGCTCTCGGCGGGGATCATCTTCGACGCGACCATCATCAGGGCGCTGCTCGTCCCCTCGACGATGCAGTTGCTCGGGCGCTGGAACTGGTGGCTGCCGAGGTGGGCCGCGAGGCTGCTCCGGACGGAGCCGAGCCCGCTACCGCCGCGCGCGGCCGGCCGGCCACAGCCGCGCGAGACCTAAGCCGCCCGGCCGGGGCACGCTCCGGCTCCGCCTCTAGACTTGCCCCAGCGATGGACGCGGCGACGCGCGCAGCTGCACTCCGCGAGGCCGCCGCCGAGGCCGCCGGATGCGTCCGGTGCCCGCTCGCGGCCGACCGGACGCAAGTCGTGTTCGGCGAGGGGAATCCGGGCGCGGAGCTCGCGCTTGTCGGCGAGTCGCCGGGGTACCACGAGGATCGCGAGGGCGTGCCGTTCGCGGGACGCGCGCGAGAGCTGCTCGCGCGGCTGCTCGGCGGAGTCGGGATCGCGCTCGACGACGTCTACCTCGCCACGGTGATCAAGTGCCGACCGCCCGGGAACCGCGACCCGCTGCCGGAGGAGACGTCGGCCTGCGAGCCGTACCTCTACCGGCAGCTCGAGCTCGTGCAGCCGCGTGTGGTGGCGAGCCTCGGCAGCTTCGCGACCGCCCTGCTCTCGGGGCGCGCGCTCGGGATCACGCGTGTGCACGGCCAGGAGCAGCAGGTGACGCTCGGAGGGCGGAGCGTGACCCTCTATCCGCTCTACCACCCCGCAGCGGCGCTGTACACGCCGTCGATGCTCGAGGTCCTCCAGCGTGACGTCGCCCGGCTTCCCGAGCTGCTCTCGGACGTGTCGTCGGCCCCAGCCGTCGCGCCACGACGAGAGACGGCGTCCGACGAGACGCCGCCGGATCGCCGAGCGGTCCAGCTCGGTCTCTTCTAACGTGCCGTCCGTCGAGGTCGAGACGCTCTCGGCGGCGGAGACCGAGGCGCTGGCCGGCCGGCTCGCGGGCGCCTTGGATCGTGGCGACGTCGTGCTCGTGTCCGGCGAGCTGGGAACCGGCAAGACGACGTTCGTTCGCGGTGCCTGCCGGGCGCTCGGCGTCACGGCTCGCGTCACGAGCCCGACCTTCACGATCGGTCACCGGTACAGCGGTCGCCTCGACGTGTCGCATCTCGACCTCTACCGCTTCCGGGGCCTGTCTCCCGCCGAGTGGGGTGACCTCGAGCCGTACTTCGACGATGCCGTCGTCTTCGTGGAGTGGCCCGAGGCGGGGCTCGCCGCGCTCCCGCAGGCCCGTGCGCATGCGCGTCTCGAGCACGTCGCGCTCGACACGCGGCGCGTCTCCGTCGATACGGAGGACGAGGGCCTGCTAAAGGAAGTGCTGTGCTGATCCTCGCGTTCGACACGGCGACCGAGGTGGCGACCAGCGCGCTCCTCGACGACGGCGAGGTGCTCGGCGAGCGCTCGTCCGTTGCGAAGACGCTGCTCGAGGACGTCGACGCGCTCCTGCGTCAGGCGTCGTCACGGCCCGCCGATCTCGGTGCGCTCGTCGTCGGGACGGGCCCGGGCAGCTTCACCGGCACACGGATCGGGCTCGCACTCGCCCGAGGCCTTGCCCTTGGGCTCGGCATCGAAGGGGCGGGGGTCTCGACCCTCGATGCACTCGCGGTCGGGGCCGCGGGTGACGACGCCCTCCCCGTGATCGACGCGCGCCGCGGAGAGGTGTTCGTACCCGAAGGCGCCATGCGGCCGGAGCTGGCGCCCGCCCGAGGACGGCTGTGCGTCGGGGACGGAGCGATCCGCTACCGCGAGGTGCTCGAGGCGAACGGCGGCCGCGTGCCGGACGACGACGACCCGCGGCACGTGCCACGTGCGCGCTGGCACGCCGGCATCGCGACGACGTTCGGCCCCGTCGACGACATCGAGCCGATCTACGTCCGCGAGCCGGACGCGAAACGGTGGGTGACGTGAACCTCGAGCTGAGGCGGCTCGTGCTCGACGACCTGGACGCGATCGAGGCGATCGAGCAGGCCTCGTATCCCACGCCGTGGTCGCGGTCGATGTTCGCGTCCGAGCTCGCGAAGCCGAGCTCGCTCTCGTTCGGCGCAGTCGACGAGACCGGTGCGCTCGTCGGCTACCTCGTGCTGTCGCGCTACGTGGATGCGTGGCATGTGATGAACGTCGCAGTCGCACCCGAGCACCGCCGGCGGGGAATCGCCTCCGCGCTGCTCCGGCGGCTGCTCGACCTCACGCGGGACGACGCGGAGCGCGGCTACACGCTCGAGGTGCGCGTCTCCAACGTCGGCGCGATCAGCCTCTACGAGAGCTTCGGGTTCCGGCAGAAAGGCGTGCGTCGCGGCTACTACACGGACAACCGCGAGGACGCCCTGATCATGTGGCGCGACCCCGACCCGTCCGGGAAAGACGGGGATTCGGCGTGAGCGCGACGCTCGTGCTGGGAATCGAAACCTCCTGCGACGAGACCGCAGCCGCGGTCGTCAGCAGGGAGGGCGAGGTCCGCTCGTCGGTCGTCGCCTCGCAGGCCGACCTGCACGCCCGCTTCGGCGGCGTCGTGCCCGAGGTCGCCTCGCGCCGGCACCTCGAGCTCGTCTCGCCGGTCGTCCGCGCCGCGCTCGAAGACGCCGGCGCGACGCTCGAGGAGGTCGAGCGCATCGGCGTCACGCAAGGCCCGGGTCTTGTCGGCGCTCTGCTCGTCGGCATCTCCGCGGCGAAGGCGCTCGCGTGGTCGCGCGGGATCCCCCTCGCTCCCGTCGACCACCTGCGTGCGCACGTCGCGACGCTCTACCTTGCGCCTGACCCCGTCGAGACGCCGTTCACGTGCCTGCTCGCCAGCGGCGGCCACACCATGCTCCTCTCCGTGCGCGATCGCTCGGGGTTCGACGTGCTCGGCGCGACGCTCGACGACGCCGCCGGCGAGGCCTTCGACAAGGGCGCGAGGCTGCTCGGGCTCGGCTATCCCGGCGGCGCGGAGATCGACCGCCTCGCACGGGACGGCGACCCGGAGGCGTTCTCCTTCCCCGTTGCGAGGGTCCCGGACCTCGACTTCTCCTTCTCCGGGCTCAAGACGGCGCTCCTCTATGCAGTCCGAAACCTCTCGGACGACGAGCTCGAGCGGCGACGCGCCGACCTGGCGGCGTCGTACCAGCGCGCGATCGTCCGTGCGCTCACGGGCCGGCTCAGCGACGCCGCCGGGCGGACCGGCGACCGGACGGTCGCCGTCGTCGGCGGCGTGGCCGCGAACTCGGAGCTTCGCGCAGCGCTCCCGGACGCCCGGTTCGCGCCGCTCGCGCTGTGCACGGACAACGCGGCGATGGTGGCCTCGGCGGCACGCTTCGTCCGCACGCTCGCGTCGCCCGACTACCTTGCGCTCGATGCCTACGCGTCGGTCTAGCGGGGCGGCGCTCGCGCTGCTCGGCGCGGTGCTCGCGCTCGCGGCCGGAGGCGCGGGCGCCGCCGACCCGTCCGGCGGCGCCGCCGGGTGGCAGGGCCTGCTCGGAAGCCGGCCGCTGCCGCAGCTGGGTGGCCGCTGGATCGTCGTCCTCCGCTCGCTCTCTCTCGCCGATCGGGTCCGTCGTGCGGGAGGCCATGCAACAGAGCTCCAGATGCGCAGGTGGACGGAGGCGGCGCAGAAGGCGCAAGCCCGGGCGATCGCGGGTCTCTGGTCTCGCGGTGCGCCGGTCGACCCCGAGCAGTCGTACGTGCGCGTCCTGAACGGATTCGCGGCCTCGCTCGATCCGATGCTGCTCCCCGCGCTCGAGCGGGACCGCGCTGTGGCGGGCGTGTATCCGGTCCGCGCCGCGTATCCCGCGGCGCTGCCGCGCTCGTCGCTCGACAGCGCGGTGTTCGGGCCGACGAGCGGCCGGCGCGTGAATATCGAGCTGCCGGGCGTCGACGGAACCGGCGTCACGATCGCGCTCCTCGACACGGGCGTCGACACGAAGCACCCGTTCCTCCAGGGCGGGCTGGAGCCGGGCGTCGACGTGGTCGACGCGGATCAAGATCCGTCCGCCGAGCAGAACCCCACCGAGCCCGGGCGCCCCGAGCGCCACGCGACCGAGCTCGCAGGTCTCGTCGTCGGACGCCGCGGGCCATCGGGTCTCCGCGGCATCGCTCCCGGCGCGTCCATCCTCCCGATCCGCGTGGCCGGATGGCAGCCCGACCGCGACGGCGGCGTGTCCGTCTACGGACGCACCGACCAGCTCCTCGCCGGGCTCGAGACGGCGGTCGATCCGAACGCCGACGGCGACGCGCACGACGCGGCGCGTATTGCGCTCGTCGGCGTCGTCGAGCCCTTCTCCTCGTTCCCGGACGGCCCGCTTGCCCGTGCGGGGGTCGGCGCGCTTGCGCTCGGGACGCTGGTCGTTGCCCCATCAGGCAACGACGGACAAGCGGGTCCGGGGTACGGCAGCGTCGCGGCTCCGGCGGGGACGCGGGGTGTGCTGGGAGTCGCCGCGTCGGATTCCCGGGGACGTAGCCCGACCGTGCACGTCCTCCTCCGCGCCGGCCTGCGCGTGCTCGCGTCGGGCGAGACGCCGCTCGGCGGCGCCGTCGGGCCGGACGACGTGGTGTCGGCGCGCGTCGTTGCCCTTCCTCGCCACCAGGTCGTCGCGGTGACGAGGGGGAACGCGCTCGACCGCCTGTTCGACAGCAAGGGCTTCAGCCGCGTCGCCGGGTCCGCCGTCCTGCTTCCGTCGGGGCCGACCACGCCCGAGGCGGTCCGTGAGCTGTCATCGGCCGGCGCGCGCGCCGTGCTCGTCGACGGGCCCATACCGGCGGGCTCGCTCGGACTCGACGAGCCCGTCGAGGTGCCGATCGTCGGCGTCAGGGCACGCGTCGCCTCAGAGGTGCGAGCTGCGCTCGCGGCCGGAGTTCCGGTCGAGCTCGGCGTCGGGGCGGCCGCGTTCGGCGAGAACCCCGAACTGGGCGCCGTCGCGCCGTTCTCGAGCACCGGCCTCGCCCTCGACGGAGGCGCCAGCCCCTCGGTGTCGGCGCCGGGCGTCGGGCTCGTTACGTCCGTACCCGGGCGCAACGAGGGAGGCTCCGCTCGGTACGGGACGATCAGCGGCTCCAGCGCGGCGGCTGCGGTCGTCGCGGGCGCGGCGGCGCTCCTCTCGGAGGCGCGGCCGGACCTGGACGCGGCCGGACTGCGCGGCGCGCTCGTCGCGACGGCGCGACGCGGTGTCGGCGGGGTCGACCCCGGGGTCGTCGACCCTGCCGGGGCGTCTTCCGTCGAGCTCGTCGCCGATCCGCCGCAGGTCGCGTTCGACGCGTTGATCGACGCGAACCGCGGCAGCACCGCTCGCGTCACGTTGCGCAACGTCTCGCGGCGGGCCCTCGTCGCGGAGCTGCGGCCCGGCGCGGCCGCCGCGGGGGTGACCGTGGACGCGTCACCCGCACGCGTGGTGCTGCAGCCGGGGAAGGCGAAGGTCGTCACGCTGACGTTGAACGCAACGGTGCGGCCCGCGGCACCCGGCGCGCTGACTGGCGCCGTGCGCGCCGTCGTCGGCCCCGGTCTGCGCCTCCGCATCCCATGGAGTGCCGCCGTGCCTGTCACCGACCGCCCGGTGATCGGGAGCGTCGCGCTGTCGCGCAGCGCGTTCACGCCGAGCGATCGCCGGCCCGCGGTGCTGACGCTCGTCGCCGGGCGGGTCGACGGCTCGCGCGACCGGCCGCAGCTCCTGCCGCTCAAGAAGCTCGCCATCGACCTGTATCGGGGCAAGCGGCGGGTCGGCACGCTCGCGCGGTTGCGCGACGTGCTCCCTGGTCGCTACGCCTTCGGGTTGACGGGCCGCGGGCCGCGTGGCGCCCGTCTGCGCCGCGGACCGTACGAGGTGCGGATCGTGGGAACACCGGTCGGCGGCGCCCGGGCGACCACGGCGAAGGTGGCGTTCCAGGTGCGTTAGGCGTTTTTGGACACGGGCGGTGCTAGAGTCGGCTCGTCGTGCGTGCCGCGCGGAGCAGCCGATGAGCGCCACCGAGGCTCCGACCCACCTTCGCGAGAATCCGTTCGAGATCGCCCGCTCGCAGCTGCGGCGCGTGGGCGAGACATTCGGCGTCGATACGAACCTGATCGAGGTGCTCGCGCAGTGCAAGAAGACGATCGAGGTCTCTATCCCCGTCTCGATGGACGACGGCACGGTGAGCGTCTTCGAGGGGTACCGGATCGTCCACAACGTCACGCGGGGGCCTGCCAAGGGAGGCATCCGTTACCACCCGGGCGTCACGCGGGACGAGATCAAGACGCTTGCGATGTGGATGACATGGAAGTGCGCGCTGATGGGACTGCCGTTCGGCGGCGCCAAGGGCGGCGTCGTCTGCGACCCGAAGCTGCTCTCGTCCGCGGAGCTCGAGAAGCTCACCCGCCGCTACACGACGGAGATCATCAACGAGATCGGCCCGGAGAAGGACATCCCGGCGCCCGACGTCGGCACGAACAGCCAGGTGATGGCGTGGATCTTCGACACGTACTCCATGAACGTCGGCCACTCGGTGCTCGGCGTCGTGACCGGCAAGCCGCTCGCGATCGGCGGCTCGGTCGGACGCGACGGCGCAACCGCGCGGGGCGTCCTCTACTCGATCCGCACGGCTCTCCAGAAGGAGGGGCGCCGGTTCCCCGACACCCGCGTCGCGATCCAGGGGTTCGGCAACGTCGGGCGGAATCTGGCGCGGCTCCTCGCGGAGGAAGGGGCCCGCGTCGTCGCGCTGTCCGACTCGAAGGGCGCGGTTCTCAATCCCTACGGCATCGACGTCCCGGCCGCGATCGTCCACAAGTCGGAGCACGGCGAGCTGCTCGGGCTGCCCGGCACCGAGGAGGCGACGAACGAGGAGCTGATCGAGCTCGAGTGCGACGTCCTCGTGCCCGCGGCGCTCGAGCAGGTGATCCGCGCCGACAACGCGCCGCGGATCCGCGCGCACATGATCTGCGAGGCCGCGAACGGCCCGACGACGCCGGGTGCGGACGAGATCCTCGAGGAGCGGGGGATCCTCGTGCTGCCGGACGTGCTCGCCAACGCCGGCGGCGTCGTCGTCTCGTACTTCGAGTGGGTCCAGGGGCTCCAGGAGTACTTCTGGAAGGAGTACGAGGTGAACGCGAAGCTCAACGACATCGTCGTGCGCGCGTTCGAGGAGACATGGTCGGCGAAGGAGCGGTTCTCGACGAGCATGCGCCTCGCCGCCTACGGCCTCGCCGTCCAGCGCGTCGCGGAGGCCACCACGACCCGAGGGCTCTATCCCTGACGGGCACTTCTCGACTGCGTCGAGAAAGTGCCAGAGGAAGAGCATTGCCCCCGAGGGTTCGCGTCTACACCGCACCCGGCTGCCACCTGTGCGGGCCTGCCGTCGATGCCGTACGGGCTGTGTGCGGTGACGACTTCGAGCTCGTGGACATCACGAGCGACACGACGCTCGAACAGAGGTATCGCGAGTTGATCCCGCTCGTCAAGGTCGATGGGGTGGAACGCTTCCGCTACGAGGTCGACGAGGGCGCGCTGAGCGAGAGCTTGACTGGCACATCGGCGTAGCTGGTGTGCCCGCGGTGACGGTTCCCGTCCCGCCCCGAGACACCCCGTCGGCACAATGTGCGCCGTTGTCACAAACTTCGCGGGAGAGGGAACGTTGCCGGAGCGCTTGACGGTGGGCGTTGCAGCGCGTCTGAGCCGGTACCTCCAGGTGCTGACACAGGCGCGCAAGATGGGGAAGGACCGGATCTCCTCCCAGGAGATCGCCGAGTACACGAACATCAACGCGACGCAGATTCGCCGCGACCTCTCGACGTTCGGGAAGTTCGGCAAGCGCGGCGTCGGGTACTCCGTCGAGTCCCTGTTGTCCGAGATCCGCAAGATCCTTCGGACGCAGGGCCAGCACAACATCGCCCTCGTCGGCGCCGGTCGCCTCGGCGCGGCCATCGCTTCGTCGCCGATCTTCGCCGAGCACGGCATCACGATCGCCGCGGTCTTCGACAACGACTCGGACAAGGTCGGCTCCGTCCTCGGCGGCGTCCCCGTCAGCTCGCTCGACGATCTCGACGAGATCGTCCGCGACCGGAGCATCGTCGTCGGCGTGCTCGCCGTGCCGGCCGAGTCGGCCCAGGAGGCGGCCGACCAGCTCGTCTCCGCGGGCGTGAAGATCGTCTTCAACTACTCGCAGGCGCTGATCGACAGCCCGTCGGACGTCCAGGTGCACACGTCGAATCCCGCCGTCGAGCTGCTGTACGCGCTCTACTTCCATCTCACCTAGGGCCGCGTCCGCCTCGTGCGCGAGGCTTGAGGCGTCGTGAGGATCCTCCTCTGGCACGGCTATCAACGTGAGGGAACCCATGGATCCCCCACGAGCGCCCTCCTTCCGCGCATGCACCGTTCACGCGCTGTTGGCCTCCCGGCCGGCCAAGCCGGCCCCCGGCCGCGACGGCAAGCCATGCACAAAGGCGAGAGAAACCGCACAGCCGATCCGCAGCCTACGACGGAGCCGCAGTGAGGATCCTTCTCTGGCACGGGTACCTGCTCGGGGGCACGGGCTCGAACGTCTACACGCGCCAGCTCGCGCGCGAGTGGAGCCGCGCCGGATATGACGTCGTCGTCTTGAGCCAGGAGCCGCGGCCGGAGGCCTACGACATCGGCACCGCGACACCAGTGCGGCCCGACGTCCGCGGATTCCTGCCCGTGTTCGTGCTCGACCGCTACGAGGGATACGACGTCCGGCTCCTCCAGGAGTGCGAGCTGGCCGACCTGGAGACGTGGGTCGAAGCGAACGCGGACGCCGTCCGGGAGCACCTTCCGGCCGACCTCGTGTTCACCAACCATGTGCTGCTCGGGGGGCCGGTGGGGGTCGCCTCGGGCGCGCCGTTCGCCGTGAAGGCGCACGGATCCGAGCTCGAGTACTCGATGCGGGGCAGGCCGGAGCTGGAGGAGTGGGGAGCACGGGCGCTCGAGCCGGCGCGCGCGACCTTCGTCGGCTCGGCGCACATCCGCGCGGTGCTCGCCGAGGTCTGTGGCTCCGTCGACCGGGTGGAGGAGGTTCCCCCCGGCGTCGACGTCGACCTCTGGCGGCCGGGCGACCGAGGGCATGCGCTCGAGTCGCTCCTGGAGGAGTCGCGCCGTGACCAGCCGAATCCCGGCAACCGCGAGGAGCGCCTCCCGGACGACGGGAACGCCGACCGCCTCGCAACGTTCCTCGCCGGGGACGCGCCGACGATCGTCTACTTCGGGAAGCTGATCGAGCAAAAAGGCGTCGACGTCCTGCTCGACGCACTGCGCGGGCTCGACGCGCGGGCTGTCGTCGTCGGGTTCGGCCCGGAGCGCGAGCGTCTCGAAGGCCGTGCGGTCGACAACGGCCTGCGCGTGCTTTTCACCGGGCCGCTGGAGCATCGCCACCTCCGCCATCTCCTCGCCTTCGCCGATGCGTGCGTCGTGCCGTCGGTGTTCCCCGAGGCGTTCGGGATGGTCGCGGCGGAGGCGGCCGCAGCCGGCTGCCCGCCCGTCGTCGCGCGGCATTCGGGCCTCGCAGAGGTCGCGGCAGACCTCGAGGCGGCGCTCGCGCCCCCGCTCGCGCGCCTCGCAAGCTTCCCCACCGGCGACGCTGCGGCGCTGCACGAGCGCCTGGCGACCCTCCTCGCGCTGCCGGCGCAGGACCTCTCGGAGCTCCGCGCGACCGTCAGGCGGGTCGCCGAGGAGCGCTGGAGCTGGGCCGGGATCGCGCAGAGGCTGCTCGAGCTGAGCTTGTGACACAGTGTCACAAAGTCCTTACCTACCGCGCCGCTTTCCGAACGGAAGTGTCGTTTAGCCTTCCGGCGGCATGGGCGACTCGCAGGGCAAGGTGCACCACGAGCAGCTCCTCCGCGAGGCTCGAGAGCGCTTCGACGCGGCGGAGGACTTCACGGTGTCGGTCGAGGAGGAGTTCGCGCTCCTCGATCCCGAGACGCTCGATCTCGCCAACCGGTTCGAGGAGGTGCAGGCAGCCGCACAGGGCACGCCACTCGGGCCGAACCTCGTCGGCGAGCTGATCGCGTCCGAGGTCGAGGTCAAGACCGGCAAACAGCCGTCGTTCGCCGACGTGCCGGCGGCGATCGCCGAGCGGCGTGCGGAGCTCGCGGCCCTCGTCGACCCGCTCGGGCTCTCGCTCGCGGCAACGGGAACCCACCCGTGGGCAAGCTGGCGCGACCAGCGGATCATCGACACGCCGCACTACCGCCGGAACGACGAGATCCTCCGATACGTCGTCTGGCGCAACAACTCCTTCGGGATCCACACGCACGTGGCGATCCGAGGCGCGGACCGCGCGATCCGCGTGACGGCGGCGCTTCGCAACTGGTTGCCGGAGCTGCTCGCCGTCTCGGCCAGCTCGCCGTTCCACGAGGGTGTCGACACGGGTCTCCACTCTGCGCGGACACAGGTCTTCACGCGCTTCTTCCCCCGGTGCGGCGTTCCCGACGCGCTCCGCTCCTGGGACGAGCACGCGGCGTACGTGCGGTTCCTCTACGAGACCCGATCGATCGACGAGCACACGCAGCTCTGGTGGAGCGTGCGGCCGCATCTCGCGTTCCCGACGGTCGAGATCCGCATCTGCGACGGACAGCCGGACATCGCCGATGCGCAGGCGCTGACCGCGTTGATGGTCTCGCTCACCGCGCGCTGCGCGCGGGCGCTCGACGAGGGTGAGCCGATCCAGGATCAGCCGCACCGGCTGATCGAGGAGAACATGTGGCGCGCCATCCGACACGGGCTCTCGGGGGAGCTGATCGATCTCGAGCGCGGGGACGTCCTGCCGGCACGCGCTCGCGTCGAGCGGCTCGTCGAGTGGATCCTGCCCGTGGCGGACGAGATCGGCGCGACCCCCTGGCTCAAGGTGCCCGAGCAGAACGCGGCCGAACGGCAGCTCGCGCGAATGGCGGAGGGAGCGAGCCTCGAGGAGATCTACGCCGAGCAGGTCGGGCTCACCGTCGCGCCCGCCTGATCACCAACCTCGGCGCAGAATACGGTTTCGTCCTGCATAATCCCCGCGCCGACGCCAGTGAGGCGTCTCTTTGTGTGCATTGACCCGGAGGATGGATGGACTTTTTTGTTGACCATGCCGTGCTGTTCGCGCTCCTGTGCGCAGGTGCCGCGATCGCCTACGGCCTGTACCTGACCTGGTGGCTCCTCTCACAGCCCGCCGGGAACGCGCGGATGCAGGAGATCTCCCGCGCCGTCCAGGAGGGCGCAGCGGCGTACCTCAAGAAGCAGTACACGACGATCGCGGTCGTCGCGATCGTGCCGTTCCTGCTGATCGGCTTCTACGACAAGCTCGGCTGGGGGACCGCGTTCGGCTTCGTCGTCGGCGCCGTGCTCTCCGCCGCGGCGGGATTCGTCGGCATGAACGTCGCCGTGCGCTCGAACGTCCGCACCGCGGAGGCCGCGCGCGAGGGCGTCGGCCCGGCGTTCCGCGTCGCATTCCGCGCGGGCTCGGTGACCGGGCTGCTCGTCGTCGGCCTCGGCCTGCTCGGCGTCGCCGGCTACTACGGGATCCTCACGGGCGTTCTCGACAACTCCGCCGAGTCGGCCGTGGACGACCTCATCGGCCTGGCATTCGGCGGCTCCCTGATCTCCGTCTTCGCCCGTCTCGGCGGGGGCATCTTCACGAAGGCCGCCGACGTCGGCGCCGACCTGGTCGGCAAGATCGAGGCCGGGATCCCCGAGGACGACCCGCGCAACCCCGCTGTGATCGCCGACAACGTGGGCGACAACGTCGGCGACTGCGCCGGCATGGCGGCGGACCTGTTCGAGACCTACGCAGTGACCGCGGTGGCCGTGATGCTGCTCGGCACGGCGTTCCCGTCGGGCGAGCTGTGGCTCTACCCGCTCTCTCTCGGCGGCATCTCGATTCTCGCGTCCGTAATCGGAACGCTCTTCACCTGGATCGGCAGGGGCGAGAACGCGATCATCAACGCGCTGTACAAGAGCGTCCTCGTCGCGACGGTGCTGTCGGCGGCCGGGTTCATCCCGGTGACGATGGCCTTCGACGACGACCGCTTCTCGTTCTGGCAGCTGTACGTCCCGGCTCTGATCGGCCTCGGCGTGACGTTCCTGCTCGTCGCGATCACCGAGTACTACACGGGGTCGCGCTGGCATCCGGTGAAGAAGATCGCGGAGGCCTCGACGACCGGACACGCGACGAACATCATCGCCGGCCTCGCCTACGGGATGCAGGCGACTGCGCTCCCGGTGCTCGCGATCGCCGCCGGCATCGTCGGCGCGTACTACGCGGCCGACGAGTCGATCTACGGCATCGGCATCGCGGTGATGGCGCAGCTGTCGATGACCGGACTGATCGTCGCGCTCGACGCGTACGGCCCGGTGACCGACAACGCCGGCGGGATCGCCGAGATGGCGGACATGCCCGAGTCGGTGCGCGGTGTCACCGATCCGCTCGACGCGGTCGGGAACACGACGAAGGCCGTCACGAAGGGCTACGCGATCGGCTCTGCCGGGCTCGCGGCCCTGATCCTGTTCGACGAGTACGTTCGCGGGCTCCAGGACGAGGGGCTCGGGGTCACGTTCGAGCTGCAGGATCCGTGGGTGATCGCGGGCCTGTTCGTCGGCGGCCTGATGCCGTTCCTGTTCGCCTCCCTGGCGATGACCGCAGTCGGTCGCGTGGGCGGTGAGGTCGTCGAGGAGGTCAGGCGCCAGTTCCGCGAGGACCCGGGAATCATGGAAGGGACCTCCCGGCCGGACTACGCCACGTCGATCTCGATCGTGACCGGCTCGGCGATCAAGAGCATGCTGACGCCGGCGCTGATCCCGGTATTGATCCCGCTCGTGGTCGGGATCATCAAGCCCGAGATGCTCGGCGGGCTCCTGATCGGCACGATCGTCACGGGGCTCTTCCTCGCGATCGCGATGACCTCGGGCGGCGGCGCCTGGGACAACGCGAAGAAGCTGATCGAGGACGGCGCGTTCGGCGGCAAGGGCTCCGAGGCCCACGCCGCGGGCGTCACGGGCGACACGGTCGGCGATCCCTACAAGGACACGGCCGGCCCGGCGATCAACCCGATGATCAAGATCGCGAACATCGTCGCGATCCTCCTGATCCCGATCATCGCGTCGATCCACGGCTGAGCGCTCGGGGGGGCAGGGCCGGTGACGCCGGTCCTGCCCCTTCTGAGTGAAAATGAGGTTGTCAGTTGCACTTGGCCTGGTCGAGGGCTAGATTCCCGCGCATTCACGGGGAGACCCGGCCCCTAGCGGCCACCTACATAAGGAAGGGGAGAGCAACACGATGCGTTCACGCACGCTGATCGTGCTTGCGGTCGCAGCGGCGTGCGCTGCGGCCTTCCTCGTCTCCAGCGCGGCGACCAGCGCCGCTCCGGACACGGGTGTGTACGTCGTCCAGATGCTCGACGACCCGGTCGTCTCGTATGACGGCGGTGTCGCCGGCATCGCCGCGACGAAGCCGGGGAAGGGGCAGAAGATCGACCCCAACTCGGCGAAGGTCGCGCGCTATGTCCAGCACCTCGAGGCTGAGCACGGCAAATCGCTCGCCAAGGTTGGGGGCAGCGCCAAGCTCTACGACTACGTCTACACGTACAACGGGTATTCGGCGCGCCTCACGGAGGCGCAGGCCGAGCTGCTCCAGAAGCAGTCCGGCGTGCTCGCCGTGACCAAGAGCGAGATCGTCGAGATGGACACGTCGTCCACGCCCACCTTCCTCGAGCTCGACAAGCCGGGTGGGCTGTGGGATCAGCTGGGCGGCACGGGCGACAAGAAGGCGTCCGGCGCCGGCGAGGACGTGATCATCGGCATCGTCGACTCGGGCATCTGGCCCGAGAGCAAGAGCTTCAGCGACCGCGACGCGGCTGGGAAGCTCGTGTTCCAGCACATCCCGGGCTGGCACGGAAAGTGCGCGCCGGGCGAGCAGTTCACCGCATCGATGTGCGGCCAGAAGCTGATCGGCGGGCAGTGGTTCAACGCCGCCTGGGGCGGCGACGCAGCCCTCGAGGCAGCCCGCCCGTGGGAGTTCATGTCCGCGCGTGACTACAACGGCCACGGCTCGCACACCGCCTCGACCGCCGGCGGCAACTTCGGCGTCCAGGCGACCGGGCCGGCGGCGGTGTTCGGCAAGGTCAGCGGCATGGCGCCGCGGGCGCGCATCGCGGCGTACAAGGCCCTCTGGTCGACGCAGGACGCGGCGACGGCGAGCGGCCAGACGGCCGACCTCGTCGCGGCGATCGACCGGGCCGTCGCCGACGGTGTCGACGTCATCAACTACTCGATCAGCGGCACCCTGACCAACTTCGCCGACCCGGTCGAGATCGCGTTCCTGTTCGCGGCCGATGCAGGCGTCTTCGTCGCGGCGTCGGCAGGCAACAGCGGCCCGACGACGGGCACCGTGGCACATCCGAGCCCGTGGATCACGACGGTCGCGGCCGGTACGCACAACCGCGACGGCCAGGGCTCCGTGACGCTCGGCAACGGGGCGACGTACAACGGCGCCTCGGTGGCGACCGCCGTCGGCCCGGCGCCCCTCGTCGACTCGGTCGCTGCCGGCAAGGCCGGAGCACCGGCCGGGGACGTCGAGCTCTGTGTTCCGGGCACGCTCGATCCCGCGGTCGTGACGGGCAAGATCGTCATCTGCAAGCGCGGCGTGATCGCGCGTGTGGACAAGAGCCGCGCCGTGCTAGAGGCAGGCGGCGTCGGCATGGTGTTGTACAACAACCCCGACAGCTCGCTCAACGCGGACTTCCACTTCGTGCCGACCGTGCACGTGAACGCGGCGAGCGGGGCAGCGATCAAGGCGTACGCGGCCACGTCGGGCGCAACGGCGAAGATCAACGCCTCGACGATCGTCTACAACGCGCCCGCGCCGTTCACGGCGACGTTCTCGTCGCGCGGCCCGCTGACGGCGGGAGGCGGCGATCTCCTCAAGCCGGACGTGATCGCGCCCGGCCAGGACATCCTCGCCGCAGTTGCTCCTCCGGGCAACGCCGGGCGTGAGTTCAACCTCTACAGCGGCACGTCGATGTCGAGCCCGCACGTTGCCGGTCTCGCGGCGCTGCTCAAGCACAAGCATCACGACTGGTCGCCGATCGCGATCAAGTCGGCGCTGATGACGTCGGCCTACGACGTGCTCGACGGGCCGAGCACCACCCCGACCGTGATCTTCCGGCAGGGCGCAGGCCACGTTCGGCCGAACAGCGCGGCCGATCCGGGCCTCGTCTACGAGCATGGCTTCAACGACTGGCTCGCGTTCCTGTGCGGGACCACGACAGCCGTGAACCCGGCGTCGTGCACCGCGCTCAAGAACGCGGGCTTCTCGCTCGACGCGAGCGACCTGAACACTCCGTCGATCGCGATCGGCGACCTGGCGGGCTCGCAGACCGTGAAGCGCAAGGTCACGAACGTGGGCTCGTCGGCCGCGACGTACAACGTGAGCGTGACGGGGCTCGCCGGCGCGACCGCGGTCGTCACGCCGAGCTCGCTGTCTCTCGGCCCGGGCGAGACGAAGTCGTTCACCGTGGTGATCACGCGAACGACGGCCGCGGTAAACGCGTACATCGGCGGCCAGCTGACGTGGTCGGACGGGACTCACAACGTGCGGATCCCGGTCGTCGTTCGCCCCGTCGCGCTGGCGGCTCCCGCGGAGGTGAGCGGCACCGGAGGCGCCATCTCGTACGACGTGACGTTCGGCTACAGCGGCACCTTCAGCGCGTCGGCTCGCGGGCTCGTGCCCGCCACGATCACGGCTGACACGGTGGCGGACGACCCGACGGACAGCCAGTGCTCGCTGTCGACGCCGAACGCGAAGAAGATCGACGTCGTCGTCCCGGCCGGCACGACGGTCGCGCGGTTCGCGCTCTTCGACGCGGATTCCCAGGCAGGGAGCGACATCGACCTGTGCGTCTTCCGCGGTACGACACCCGTCGGGTCGAGCGGCTCCGGCACGTCGACGGAGACGGTCACGCTCCGCGATCCCGCCGCCGCCACGTACACGGTGGTCGTCGCCGGCTTCGCGGTGAACGGCACCTCGCCGTTCAAGCTGCACACCTGGCTCGTCGACGGCACTGCGGCCGGGAACATGACGGTGAATGCCCCCGCGTCCGCGACGCTCGGCTCGACCGGCACCGTGACCCTGACGTTCAGCGGCCTCGCTCCCGGTACGAAGTACCTCGGCTCCGTCGCATACGCCGGCAGCACCGGGATGCCGAACCCGACGATCGTGCAGGTCACCACTCCGTAGTCGACACGATCGACGATGCATGTCGGAGGGCCGGGCGACCGGCCCTCCGACGTTCAGGGCCGAGCGTCGCCATACACTGCGCCGGTGCCCGGGAGTCGCCGTCGGCGCGAGGTGCAGCTGGAGCGGGTGCTGGGAACGCCCGCCCTGTTCGCCACCGCCTACGGGAACGTCGGCTCCTCGATCTACTACGCCCTCGGCCTCACCGCGGTCTACGCGCTCGGCCTGACGCCGCTCGTCTTCGTCGTCGCCGGCATCGTGTTCGCCGCGACCGCGGCGACCTACGCGGAAGGCACGGCTCGGTATCCGGAGGCGGGCGGCTCCGCGAGCTTCGCCCGGCACGCATTCGACGAGCTCGTCAGCTTTGTGGCGGCGTGGTCGCAGATGCTCGTCTACGTCGTGACCGTCGCGGTCTCGGCGTTCTTTGTCCCGCATTACCTGTCGATCTTCTGGGAGCCGCTACGGACCAACCCCTGGGACATCGTCGGGGGCGCGATCGTGATCGTCGTCCTCGTCGGGCTGAACGTCGTCGGGGTCACCGAGGCGGCCAGGGTGTCGATCACCCTCGCCGTGATCGACTTCGCGACGCAGGTCCTGCTCGTGGTCCTCGGGTTCGTGCTCGTCTTCAGCCCGGAGACCCTGACCGCGAACATTCACTGGGGCGAGGCCCCAACGTGGTCGAACTTGGCGATCTCGATCCCCGTCGCGATGCTGGCGTACACGGGTGTCGAGACGGTGTCGAACCTGGCCGAAGAGGCTCGTGACCCCGTGCGAACGGTGCCGAATGCCTACAAGCTCGTCGGACTCGCCGTCTTCGCGATCTACTTCACGCTGCCGCTGATCGCGCTCTCGGCGCTGCCGGTGAAGCTGATCGACGGCGAATACACGACGCTGCTCGCGCTCGCGCCGGAAGACGGGGGGTTCGCGAACGACCCGATCCTCGGCCTCGTCCAGAACATCGGCGTCGAAGGGATCTTGCTCGACGGCCTCGAGATCTACGTCGGCATCCTCGCGGCGACGATCCTGTTCGTAGCCACCAACGCCGGCGTGATCGGCGCCTCGCGCATCACGTACTCGATGGCGACGTATCGCCAGCTCCCCGAGGTCTTCAGGCGTCTCCATCCACGTCTGAAGACGCCATGGCTGTCGCTCGTCGTGTTCGCCGGGATCGCTCCGATCCTCATCCTGCTCCCGGGTGACGTCAACTTCGTCGGCACCCTCTATTCGCTCGGCGCGACACTGTCGTTCACGGTCGCCCACGCGGCGCTCGTGCGTATCCGGATGGCGGATGTGCAGCGGGCCGAGCCGCCGCCCTACACCGCGCGCCCGAATCTGCGCGCCGGCAGTGTCGACTGGCCGATTTTCGCCATCGTGGGCGGCGTCGCGACTGGCGTGTCGTTTCTCGTGATCGTCGTCCAGAACGCGGCAACGCGCTGGGTCGGGCTCGGATGGCTGGTCGCCGGGCTCTGCGGCTACTGGGTCTACCGGCGTTGGTTCGTGCGGGCGCCGCTGCGGGGGACCGCGAAGGCGCCGCCCGCGTTCGGCGCCGCGCTCGCGCTCGAGTACCGTCGGATCATCGTGCCGGTCGTGCCGGGGCGGCCCTCCGACGACGCGCTGGACGTCGCATGCCGCCTGGCGGCGGAGCGCGGGTCGCGCGTGACCGCCATGTCGGTGATCGAGGTACCGCGCGAGCTGCCGATCGACGCCGAGCTGCCGGACGAGGAGCGGCGCGCGAACGAGGAGCTCGACCAGGCGATCGCGATCGGAGACACGTACGGCGTCCCCGTTGTCGCGCGGCTCGTGCGCGGCCGGAGCGCCTCCACCGAGATCGTGCGAGAAGCAGAGCGGCGCGGCGCGGAGATCATCGTTCTCGGGTCGCCGCGCAAGAGCCTCACGCGCCGGCGCGGCGTGTTCGGCTCCACCGTCGACCGGGTGATGCGCAAGGCGCCCTGCCGCGTGATGGTCACTGCGTCGCGGGAGCGTGGCGCCGCATGAGCTGGTACAGCACGGCGGTCTACGTGTTCGGCGTCGCCTTCGTCGCGATCGGCGTGACGCTGCTCGTCCTTACCGCCGCGAACGGCGGGGGCGTTGTCGGATTCCTGGTCGGCGGTCTGTTCATCGCCTTGGGTGTGGCCCGGATCCAGCTCGAGCGAAAGCGGCGCCGCTGATGGCGAGGAAGATCCGCGGGTTCGAGCGCGTGCTCGACGCCCCGTCGCTCTTCGCGATCGCGTACGGAGAGATCGGCGCCTCGATCTACGTCGCGCTCGGGATCGTCGCGGCGTCGGCCCTCGGCCTCACGCCGCTCGTCCTCGCGTTCACCGGGGTCGTGTTCGGGCTCGTGGCGCTCTCGTACGCCGAGGGCACCGCCGCGATCCCCGAGACCGGCGGGGCCGAGACGTTCACCCGCCGGGCGTACAACGACCTCGTCGGCTTCGTCACGGGATGGGCGCTGTTCCTCGACTACCTGATCGTGATCGCGCTGTCCGCCCTGTTTCTTCCCCACTACGTCGGCGCGGCGCTCGACGCCGAGGGCCTGCGCGACTCTCCCTGGGACATCGTCGCCGCGGTCGGCGCGATCGCGGTGATCGGCGCGATCCGGTTTGCGCGCCGCTCGAAGCTGCACCGCGCCGCGCTCGTCGTCGCGCTCCTCGACCTCCTCGTACAGCTGCTGATCGTCGTCCTCGGCCTCGCGCTCGTCTTCTCGCCGGACACGCTCGTGGACGGTTTCGAGCTCGCGCCCGGTCAGGACTGGCTCGACGACCTGCTCTTCGCGATCCCGCTGGGGTTCCTCGCCTACACGGGCCTCGAGACCGTGGCGAACCTCGCGGAGGAGGCGCGCGAGCCGGGCCGCACGCTGCCGCGCTCGCTCTTCTCCGCGATCGGCCTGGTCGTCGTGCTCACGGTGCTCGTGGCGATCGTCGGCGTGACGGCGTTCCCCACGTCGGACGGCTCGAGCGCGCTCGGCGACCGGTGGCTCGAGGCTCCGCTGGTCGGGATCGTTACCGCCTTCGAGGGGGAGCTGCCGTCCGGTGTCGTCGACGTCCTGCGGGTCGTGGTCGGCCTCTCGGCCGCGCTGATCCTCGTCATGGCGATCACGACGTCGATCTCGGGCTGCGCACGTCTTGCGCACTCGATGGGGACGCACGGGATGCTGCCGCGCGAGCTCGGCCGCCTCGAGCGGCGCACGTTGGTCTCGCGAGAGGTGATCGCGCTCATCACGGTCGTCTCGATCGCCATCGTCCTCGTCGCGGCGCCCGTGACCGACGAGGCGAAGTTCCTCGCGAGCACGTACTCGTTCGGCGTCCTCCTCGCCTTCACGCTCGCACAGCTCGCGGTCATCCGGTTGCGCCGGCGAGAGCCGGACCTCGCTCGACCCTACCGCGCACGACCCGAGGTGAGGATCCGCGGGGTCGTCGTGCCGCTCGCCGCCGTGATCGGCGCTCCGCTCACCGCCGCCATCTTCGTGCTCGCGATGGTCACCCACGACGGCGCGCGATACGCGGGGCCGGTCTGGCTGCTCGTCGGCCTCGGCGTGTTCGCCGTTACGCGCTGGCGCAACCAGCGCAGCCTCCTCGAGGACGTCGAGCCGCCGATCGCGTTTCCGGTCGGGGCCTCGTTCCGGAAGATCCTCGTCCCGATGAAGCTCGGCGACATCGGCGAGGAGATGGTCGCGACCGCCGTCGCGCTCGCCAAGGACGGCCCGACCCGCGTGGAGGCGATCACCGTCGTCCCCGTTCCACGCGAGCGCGCCCTCGAGGACCCGCTGCCGCCGGAGGTCGCCGAGCGGGCAGAGGCATCGGTGGCGGAGGCGCGGGCGCTGGGGGAGGAGCATGACGTGGAGGTCGTCGCGGAGGCCGTCCGCGCACGCTCCATCGGTCACGCGATCGTGGAGGAGGCGAGCCGTCGACGAGCCGATCTGATCGTGCTGGGCTCCGCGCCGAGATGGCGCAGGCAGTCGCGGTTCTTCTCCCCGACCGTCGATCACGTGCTGAAGCACGCACCCTGTGAGGTGCTCGTGATCGCGTTCCCCGACGGCGTCTTCGACCAGTAACCTCAGTCTTGGAGATGAAGGTCGTGATCGTGGGGTGCGGGCGTACCGGCTCGTCTGTGGCGAAGAAGCTGGCCGGGGCAGGCTGGGACGTGACCTGCGTCGACGAGGACGAGACCGCTCTCGGCCGCCTCGGTGACTGGAGGGGTGGGTTCGTGGTCGGCCACGGCATGGAGCTCGAGGTGCTCGAGCGCGCCGGAATCGCGAACGCCGACGCGGCGGTGATCGCGACCGACGGCGACAACTCCAACGTCGTGATCGGCCAGGTCGTCCAGCGCCGCTACCAACCAATCTCCGTCGTCGTGCGTGTCCTCGACCCGCGCCGGGCGGAGTTCTACGCCGAGCGCGGGCTGCAGACCGTCTGCCCGACGAAGACGGCGATCGCGACGCTCGTCGACGCCGTCCAGGCGAGCACGGCCGAGCCGGTCGGGAGCTCCGGCTGATGTACGCGATCGTCGCCGGGGGCGGAAAGGTCGGCGCCAACGTGACGCGGTCGCTCGTGCGCATGGGCCACGAGGTGACGCTGATCGAGCAGCGGCGTGACCGGTTCGAGCAGCTCGAATCCGAGCTCGGCCCGACCGTGTTCCTGGGCGACGCCACGGAGATCCACGTCCTCGAGGCCGCCGGCATCGCGCGACCTCCCTCGATCGTGCTGGCCGTGACCGGCGACGACGAGGACAACATCGTGATCTCGCAGATCGCCAAGGAGGGCTACGGCGTCCAGAAGGCGATCGCGCGGGTCAACGATCCGCGGAACCAGACGCACTTCGACCTCCTCGGCATCACCCAGACCGTATGTGCCACCTCGGGTCTGCTCGGGCTCGTCGAGCACGAGATGCCCGAGCACGGGCTCGTGAAGCTGCTCGAGCTCCGAACGGAGGGCCTCGAGGTCGTCGAGCTCCACGTCCACGGCGACGCGCCCGCTGCGGGGAAGCGGGTCGCGGGCATCGCGCTCCCGGAGGGCGCCAAGCTCGTGTCCGTGATGCGCAACGGCGTCGGCGAGATCGTCCGCGAGGACACCGTGATTCGGCCCGGCGACCAGGTCGTCGCGGTGCTGAAGCCCGGCGTGGAAGAGAAGCTCCGCCGCGCCGTCGTCGGCGCCTGACGAGGCAACTATCGGCGCCGCGTTAAGGCGGCGTCATGATCGCGGTCGGGCGCGTAGGTGATCCGTAAGGGGTGTCCTCGCGCGCGAACGCGCGCGCTATCACTGGAAGAGATGAGCGACGTGCTCTTCCTGTTCCTGGTGTTCGCGTTCTTCGCGCTTGCCGTCGCGTTCATGTACGCGTGCGGGCTCGTCGTCCGCGAGCCGTCGACGGAGGGGCGAGACCGATGAGCGCGGAGAACGCGATCGGCCTCGTGCTGGCGCTTCTGGTGCTCGTGTACCTGCTCTACGCACTGTTCTCGCCCGAGAGGCTTCGTTGAGCATCGTCGTCGAGGCCGTCGTGATCGTCGCGGCGACGATCGGCATCGCGTCGGTGCTCGCGCTGGCGGCGATCCTGTTCCGGGATCTCCTGCGATGAGCACCGCCAATTGGCTCCAGCTGATCGCGCTGGTCGCGCTGATCCTGGTCACGACGCGGGTCCTCGGCGCCTATTTGGCCCGCGTGCTCGCCAACGGGTCCGCACCCGGCGACCGCCTGTTCCTGCCCGTCGAGCGGACGATCTACCGCGCCGTGGGCGTCGATCCGCAGCGCGAGCAGGCGTGGGGCGTCTACGCGCTCTCGCTGCTGGCGTTCAGCCTCGTCTCCGTCGTCGGGCTGTACGCGCTCCAGCGTCTGCAGGCCCATCTGCCGCTGAACCCGACGGACGTCGGCGAGGTTCCGTCCGCCCTTGCCTTCAACACCGCGTCGAGCTTCGTCACCAACACGAACTGGCAGAACTACGGCGGCGAGTCGACGATGAGCCACCTGACCCAGATGGCGGGGCTCACCGTGCAGAACTTCGTCTCCGCCGCCGTCGGCATCGCCGTCGCCGTGGCTCTCGTCCGCGGGCTGATCCGCCGGCGCTCGGCGACGATCGGCAACTTCTGGGTCGACCTCACGCGCGTCACGATCCGGGTGCTGCTGCCGATCTCGATCGTTCTCGCGCTCGCGCTCGCGAGCCAGGGCGCCGTCCAGAGCCTGCGCGGCCCCGCGACGGCGCGGACCGTCGAGGGCGCGGCGCAGACGATCTACCGCGGTCCGATCGCCAGCCAGGAGGCGATCAAGGAGCTCGGGACGAACGGCGGCGGCATCGTCAACGCGAACTCGGCGCACCCGTTCGAGAACCCGACCGCGTTCACGAACCTCCTCGAGATCTGGGCGCTACTGGCGATCCCGTTCGCGCTCGCCTACGCCTTTGGGCGCCTCGCCGGCGACCGGCGGCAAGGCTGGGCGGTGTTCGCCGCGATGTTCGTCCTCTGGCTCGGATCCGTCGGCCTCGCGACAGGGTTCGAGGTGCACGGCAACGACCGCCTCGCGGTCGCCGGGGCGAACACGGAGGGCAAGGAAGTGCGGTTCGGCGCGGCCGCGTCCGGGCTGTTCGCGGCGTCGACGACGGGTACGTCGACCGGCGCGGTGAACTCCGCGCACGACAGCTTCACGCCGCTCGGCGGAGCCGTCCCCCTCGCCAACATGATGCTCGGCGAGGTCTCCCCCGGCGGCGTGGGCGCGGGCCTGTACGGGATCCTCGTCTTCGCGCTGCTCGCCGTGTTCATCGCCGGCCTGATGGTCGGGCGGACACCCGAGTACCTCGGCAAGAAGATCCAGGCGGCCGAGATGAAGCTCGTCGTCCTCTACATCCTGATGGTGCCCGCGCTCGTCCTCGTCTTCTCCTCCGTGGCGGTGCTGCTCGACACCGGGAAGTCGTCGATTCTCAACCCAGGGCCGCACGGCCTCTCCGAGGTCGTCTACGCGTACACGTCTGCGGCCAACAACAACGGCTCGGCGTTCGGCGGCCTGACCGGTAATACCGATTGGTTCAACACCACGCTCGGGCTCGCGATGCTCGGTGGGCGGTTCCTGCCGATCGTGATCATCCTCGCGATCGCCGGCTCGCTCGCGCGCAAGCAGCCCGTCCCCGCCACCGCCGGCACGTTCCCGACCGGGACGCCGCTCTTCGCCGGGTTGCTCGTCGGCGTCATCCTCATCGTCGTCGGGCTCACCTACTTCCCCGTGGTCGCCCTCGGGCCGATCCTGGAGCACCTGGGCGCATGACCCTCCGCAACGAGCCCCGTTCTCTCCTCGATCGCGAGATCCTCGTGCGCGCAGCGCGCGACAGCGTGATCAAGCTCGACCCCCGCCACATGGCGCGAAACCCCGTCATGTTCGTCGTCGAGGTCGGCAGCATCCTCGTCACCGGCCTCGCGATCAGCGACTCGAGCGTCTTCGCGTGGCTCATCGCGGCATGGCTGTGGTTCACGGTGCTGTTCGCGAACTTCGCCGAGGCGATCGCGGAGGGCCGAGGCAAGGCGCAGGCGGAGGAGCTCCGGCGCATGCGCTCCGAGACGACCGCGCACGTGCGTCGTCCCGGCGGCACGATCGAGGCCGTGCCGAGCTCGGCGCTCGCGCACGGCGACGTCGTGATCGTCGGGGCCGGGGAGGTGATCCCCGCCGACGGCGAGGTGATCGAGGGGATCGCGAGCGTCGACGAGTCCGCGATCACGGGCGAGTCGGCTCCGGTGATCCGTGAATCCGGCGGCGACCGGTCCGCAGTCACGGGTGGCACGCGCGTCCTCTCCGACCAGATCGTGGTGCGCGTAACGGCTCAGCCGGGTGAGAGCTTCCTCGACCGGATGATCGCGCTCGTCGAGGGTGCCGAGCGGCGGAAGACGCCGAACGAGATCGCGTTGAACATCCTGCTCGCGGGGCTGACGATCGTGTTCCTGCTCGCCGTGGTCACGCTGCAGCCGTTCGCCGTCTATTCCGGCGCCGAGCAGAAGGTGATCGTCCTCGTCGCGCTGCTCGTCACGCTGATCCCGACGACGATCGGTGGCCTGCTCTCCGCGATCGGGATCGCGGGCATGGACAGGCTCGTCCGCAGGAACGTGCTGGCGCTGTCCGGTCGCGCCGTCGAGGCCGCCGGGGACTGCTCGACGCTGCTCCTCGACAAGACCGGGACGATCACCCTCGGCAATCGCCAGGCGACCGAGCTCATCCCGCTCGCAGGCGTGGACGAGAACGAGCTCGCGGACGCCGCGCAGCTCTCGAGCCTCGCCGACGAGACGCCCGAGGGCCGCTCGATCGTCGTCCTCGCCAAGTCGCGCTACGGCCTCCGCGAGCGCCACCTCGACGCCGGCACGCTCGTCCCGTTCACGGCGGAGACGCGCATGAGCGGCGTCGATCTCGACGGCACGTCGATCCGCAAGGGCGCCGCGGACTCGATCCGCCGCTGGGTGGAGGACGCGGGAGGAAGTACGCCGACGGAGCTCGACGGGATTGTCGAGCGCATCGCGACGTCCGGCGGCACCCCGCTCGTCGTCGCCTCGGGCACGCACGTCCTCGGCGTCGTCCACCTCAAGGACGTCGTCAAGGAGGGCATGCACGAGCGCTTCGACCGCCTCCGGGCGATGGGCATCCGCACCGTGATGATCACCGGCGACAACCCGCTCACCGCCAAGGCGATCGCCGAGGAGGCGGGGGTCGACGACTTCCTCGCGGAGGCAAAGCCCGAGGACAAGCTGGCGCTGATCCGACGCGAGCAGGAAGGCGGCAACCTCGTCGCGATGGCCGGTGACGGGACGAACGACGCGCCGGCGCTCGCCGCTGCCGACGTCGGCGTCGCGATGAACACCGGCACGCAGGCGGCGCGCGAGGCCGGGAACATGGTCGACCTCGACTCGAATCCGACGAAGCTGATCGAGATCGTCGAGATCGGCAAGCAGCTCCTCATCACGCGCGGCTCGCTGACGACCTTCTCCGTCGCGAACGACGTCGCGAAGTACTTCGCGATCATCCCCGCGATGTTCGCGGGCACGTTCCCGTCGCTCGAGGCGCTCAACGTGATGCGCCTGGAAAGCCCCGAGTCGGCGATCGCCTCCGCGGTCATCTTCAACGCGCTGATCATCGTCGCGCTCATCCCGCTGGCTCTGCGCGGCGTTCGCTTCCGCGCGACGGGAGCCGCGTCGATCCTGCGGCGCAACCTCCTGATCTACGGGCTCGGCGGGGTCATCGTGCCGTTCGCCGGCATCAAGCTCGTCGACCTCGTCGTCGGCGGGCTGGGGATCGTGTGATGCGCCGCCAAGTCGTCCCGGCGGTCCTCGCCTTCCTCGTGCTGACGCTGCTGACGGGGATCGCCTATCCGCTCGTCGTGACGGGCGTCTCGCAGGCCGCATTCCCGTCGCGCGCTGACGGGTGGCTGATCGAGCGGAACGGACGGGTGGTCGGCGCCAAGCTCATCGGGCAGACGTTCTCCGAGCCGAGGTACTTCCATCCGCGCCCCTCCGCCGCGGGCGACGGCTACGACGCGATGTCGAGCTCCGCTTCGAACCTCGGCCCGACGAACCCCGATCTCTTGAAGTCGGTGCGCGATCGCGCAGCGGCGTACCGGCGCGAGAACGGCCTCTCCTCGAACGTTCGCATCCCGATCGACGCCGTGACGGCGTCGGGCTCGGGGCTGGACCCGGCCATCTCGAAGGCGAACGCACGTATCCAGGCGGCCCGTGTCGCCCGTGCTCGCGGCATGCGGCTCGACGACGTGCTCGCGCTCGTCGGCAAGCACACGAACGACCGCTCGCTCGGCTTCCTGGGCGAGCCCGCCGTCAACGTCCTCGAGCTCAACCTGGCACTCGACGCGGCCGGCCCGTAGCCGTCAGGCTGTAGTCATGGCCCGCGGGACGCTGCGCATCTACCTCGGTGCGGCAGCGGGCGTCGGCAAGACCTTCGCGATGCTCAACGAAGGTCGGCGTCGCGCGGAATACGGGGAGGACGTCGTCGTCGGCCTCGTCGAGACGCACGGCCGGCGGAAGACCGCTGACCAGCTCGGCGATCTCGAGGTGCTGCCGCGCCGCCGGATCGAGTACCGCGACGGCGCCTTCGAGGAGATGGACATCGACGCGCTTCTCGCGCGTCATCCGCAGGTTGCCCTGGTCGACGAGCTTGCGCACACCAACGTCCCCGGCTCGCGGAACGAGAAGCGCTGTCAGGACGTCGAGGAGCTGCTGGAGGCCGGAATCAACGTCATCTCCACGCTCAACGTGCAGCACCTCGAGTCGCTCAACGACGTCGTCGAGCAGATCACGGGCGTCAAGCAGCGCGAGACCATTCCCGACGAGGTCGTCCGGCGCGCGGACGAGCTCCAGCTCGTCGACCTGACGCCCGACGCATTGCGAAACCGGCTTGCGCGCGGAGATGTGTACCCCGCCGAGCGGGTCGACGCCGCGCTGGCGAACTACTTCCGCGCGGGGAACCTCTCCGCGCTTCGCGAGCTGGCCCTCGCCTGGCTCGCCGATCGAGTCGACGAGGGGCTCGCCGACTACAGGCGACGGCACGGCATCGAGGAGCCCTGGGAGACGCGGGAACGCATCCTCGTCGCGCTCACCGGATCGAGCGACGGGGAGCGACTCGTCCGGCGCGCGGCGCGCATCGCGCAGCGGACGAAGGGCGAGCTCATCGCCGTCCACGTCGTCCCGCAGGACGGCCTCGCGGCCCCGTCCGCCGCGCTTCTAGCCGAGCAGCGCGAGCTGGTGGGCGAGCTCGGCGGCAGCTACCACGAGGTCGTCGGCGCCGACATCGGCGAAGCGCTCCTCGACGCCGCCCGCTCGCTCAACGCGACCCAGATCGTCATGGGTGCGACGCGACGGTCACGCTGGAAGCGGCTCACACGCGGCTCGGTCATCGGTCGCGTGATCCGGGAGTCGGGCTCGGCGATCGACGTCCACGTGATCAGCCATCCGGAGGCCGGGTCGGAGGATGCATTCGTCGTTCCCCGAACGCGTCGCCCGCCGGCGCTTCCGCGCCGCCGGCAAGCGCTGGGCGCAGCGCTCGCAGCGGTCGGGCTTCCCCTGCTCACCGTCGGCCTCGCACAGGTCCGCGACCACTTCGGCTTGCCGAGCGTCCTCCTCCTGTTCCTCCTCCTGGTCGTCCTGGTCGCGGCCGTCGGCGGCCTGTGGCCGGGGCTCGCCGCCGCGGTCGGCGGGTTCCTCCTCGTCAACTGGTACTTCACCCCGCCGCTCTACACCTTCACGATCGGGGAGGGGGAGAACCTGCTCGCGCTCACGGTCTTCCTGGCGGTCGGGGCGATCATGTCGAGCTTCGTCTCGCTCGCCGCGCGGAGGGCGGCCGAGGGCGCACGGGCGCGGGCCGAGGCGGAGGCTCTGGCGCGTCTCGCCGGCTCGTCGACGGTGTCCGCGCTGCTCGACGGGCTCACCCGCATCCTCCGCCTCGAGGGCGCCTCGGTGCTCCATCACCACGAGTCGGGCTGGCGGGTCGAGGCGGCAACCGGCGAGCGCGTCCCGGAGAGCCCCGACGCCGCGGGCGCGACGATCGAGCTGGACCTCACCCACGTGCTCGCCGTCAACGGGTCGCTCGTGCGAGGCGAAGACCAGCGCGTGCTCGATGCTTTCGCGAAGGAGATCGCCGCGTCGGTGCATCTGGGCGCACTCGAGGCGGAGGTGGCGACGGCCGGTGCGGTGTCGGCCGCGAACGAGCTTCGGGCGGCGCTTCTCTCCGCGGTCTCGCACGACCTTCGGACGCCGCTCGCGGGGATCAAGGCGTCCGTCACGAGCCTGCTCCAGCGCGACATCGACTGGGACGAGACGGCGCGGCAGGATTTCCTCGAGACGATCGACGAGGAGACCGACCGTCTCAACGCGCTCGTCGGCAACCTGCTCGACATGAGCAGGCTGCAGGCGGGCGCACTGGATGTGAGCACCGTCCCGGTCGGCGTCGACGAGGTGCTGGCCTTGGCCCTGAACAGCCTCGGCGTGCCGAACGGCGCGGTGCAGCTCGATGTCCCCGAGACGCTGCCGCGCGTGCTCGCCGACCCCGGTCTGCTGGAGCGTGCGTTCGCCAACGTGATCGCCAATGCGGTGCGGTTCTCACCACCCGGCGCGCCGGTGCGCGTGACCGCCGGCGCGGTGGACGACCTCGTCGACGTACGCATCGTCGACCGCGGGCCCGGGGTCCCGCCGGCGCAGCGCGACCGCATGTTCGAGCCGTTCCAGCGGCTCGGAGACGCGGGTCAGGGAGACGGCCTGGGGCTCGGCCTCGCGGTCGCGAAGGGCTTCGTCGAGGCGATGGGCGGCGAGGTCGAGCTGGACGACACACCGGGGGGCGGGCTCACCGTCGTGGCGCGGCTGCGAGCCGGCGAATGACGAGGATCCTCGCGGTCGACGACGAGCCGCAGATCCTCCGCGCGCTCGGGACGAACCTCCGTGCGCGGGGATACGAGGTCGACCTCGCGGAGACGGGGGAGGCGGCGTTGATCGTCGCGGCGCGAAAGCACCCGGACCTCGTGATCCTCGATCTCGGCCTTCCCGGCATGGACGGCGTCGAGGTGATCCGCGGGCTCCGAGGATGGAGCTCCGTCCCGATCATCGTGCTCTCGGTCCGCGAGCGGGAGCGCGACAAGGTTGCCGCGCTCGACGCGGGCGCGGACGACTACATGACGAAACCGTTCGGCATGGACGAGCTCCTGGCGCGCCTGCGGGCGGCACTCCGTCGCCGCACACCGGCCGACGAGCAGGCGGTCGTGGAGACGGAGCACTTTGCGGTCGACCTCGCGGCGAAGCGCGTCACGACACGGGACGGCGAGGTGCGGCTGACGCCGACGGAGTGGAACATCGTGGAGATCCTCGTTCGCAACGCCGGCAAGCTCGTGTCGCAGCGACAGCTGCTCCAGGAGGTGTGGGGCCCGCAGTACGAGAAGGAGACGAACTACCTCCGCGTCTATCTCGCGCAAATCCGGCGCAAGCTGGAGCCCGAGCCCGCCCGTCCGCGCTACTTCACGACGGAAGCCCGGATGGGCTACCGCTTTCTGCCCGACCGCTGACGGCGTAGGGGGCTCGGCGGGTCGGGGACAATGGCCCGGTGACCCTCGCCGAGCTCGCCGTCACCGTCGGTCTCCTTGGCGTTCTCGGGCTTGCGGCGAGCCGCTTCGGGCTCTCGGCGATTCCCGCGTATCTGCTCGCGGGGATCATCCTCGGCCCGAACGACCCCGCCTTCATCCAGCTCGTGCAGCCGTCCGAGGTGACGGATTTCGTCGCCGAGATCGGCCTGATCTTCCTGCTGTTCTTCCTCGGTCTGGAGTTCAGCGTCGACCGCCTGATCCGCAGCGGGCGTCACGTCGGCCTTGGCGGTGCCGCCGACCTTGCCGTCAACGCAGGGCTGGGGGCGCTGATCGGCGTGGCCGCGTTCGGCTTCGGCTTCGCGGCGATCGTCGTCGCCGCCTGCGTCTACGTGTCCTCGAGCGCGATCGCGGTCAAGGCCTTGAGCGACTTCCGCCGCCTCGCGGACGACGAGACCGACCTCGTGCTCGCGATCCTGTTGTTCGAGGACGTCGCCATTGCGGCCGTCCTGGGCTTCGTCGCGACCGGCGGCGGCAGCGCCGCGACGACGGCAGGCGTGACGGCCAAGGCGCTGATCTTCGTCGGTGCCGCCCTCGCCGCCTCGCGCTGGCTCGGCGGCCCGCTCGGCCGCCTTCTGGCGCGGCTCGAGCTCGAGTTCTTCCTCCTCGCCGTGTTCGGGTTCGTGATCGCGATGAGCGCGATCGCGAAGGAGCTCGACATGTCCGAGGCCGTCGGCGCGCTGATGGCGGGCGTGATCCTGTCGGACAGCGGCGTGCGCGAGGAGATCGAGCAGCGGTTCTTCGCCCTGCGCGACGTCTTCGCAGCGCTGTTCTTCTTCGCGTTCGCGCTGACGATCGACCTCGGGAAGGTCGGTGACGTCGGCTGGATCGTGCTGTTCGCCGTCTGCGTCACGCTCGCCGGGAAGATCGGCGTCGGCGTGCTCGCCGGCCGTCTCGGCGGCTTCAGCTCGCGTCAGGGGCTGAACGCGGGCGCCGCCCTCGTCGCGCACGGCGAGTTCACCGTCGTGCTCGCCCAGCTCGCCGCCGGGAACGCGGCGCTGGCAGTCGCGCACAGGGAGGACATCGCCGCGTTCGCGGGGCTGTACGTCCTCGCGACCGCGACGATCGGCGTCGTGCTGCTGAAGGAGTCGAAGCGGATCGGTCGGGCGCTGCTCCCGGCGCAGCCCTAGACTGGCCGGAGAGGAGAGGAATGACCGTCGAGCTGAAAGAGACGCGCCTTCCGGGCGTCGGCGTCAAGTTCTCGATGACGCTCTACAGCGGTGCCCGGATCACCGTGATCCAGCACAACGAGGGCGACCGGGAGATCTACGTCCACCGGCGCGCCGGCGACGAGGACCCGGTGGCGGTGGTCGAGCTCCACGACGACGAGGCGCGCCAGCTCGGCGCCGTGCTGGGCGGCGCGTACGAGCGGCCGAGGATCGTCGAGGAGCTCGAGATGGCGCTCGGCGAGTTCCTGATCGAATGGATCAAGGTGCCACCGGGCAGCTGGGTCAACGGGCGCACGCTCTCCGACGTCGCCTTCCGCCGGCGCACGGGCGTGACGGTGATCGCGATCCTGCGGGAGTCCGAGTCGATCGCGGGCGCCCAGCCCGACGACGTGATCCTCGAGGGCGACACGATCGTCGTCGTCGGGAAGGCGGGTCAGTTCCCCGGCGTCAAGACGCTCCTGGCCTCGACGACGCCACCGGGCGATTGATCGCCCGCGAGCGGGAATCCGCCGAGCGGATTCTCGCCGCTCGATCCCGCCTGCGGCGGGGCAGATCCCTGAAGCCGGCCGGTTCGCGGCCGGGCGGCCTGCTTTGCCTCATGGCGACGCCTACACGCGCCAGTAGCGGCGCGTCAGCAGGACGAGCACGGGGATCACCTCGAGGCGGCCCATCCACATGAGGATCGTCATCGTCAGGGTCGAGACGTCGCCGAAGTCGGCGACGGTGCCGAGCGGCCCGTGTGTACCGAGCACCGGGCCGACGTTGCCGAGGGCCATCGCCGCGGTCGCGAACACGTCGATGGCGCTCAGGTCGGGGCCGTGGATCGCCGTGTCCACCGCAAGGACGCCGACGCCGCCGACGAAGATGCCGACGTAGAGGAGGATGAAGACCGTCGCCGCCCGCAGCGTGCGCTCGTCGACCACGCGGCGGTTGAGCCGGATGGGGACGATCTCCTCGGGGTGCACGGTTTGCCGGAGCTCGCGGCGAAGCGACTTCCCCATCAGGACGTGACGGATCACCTTGATCGACCCGGTCGGCGATCCCGCGCATCCGCCCGCGAACATCAGCGCGACGATGGCGATCAGGCCGAGTGTCGGCCAGCTGACGAAGGCGACGTTCGTGAAGCCCGTCGTCGTGATCGTGGAGACCGCCTCGAAGACGCCTAAGCGGATCGCGCGCTCCCCGTTCGCCAGCCCTTCGGTCCACACGACGGTCGTGAGGAGGACGGCGCCGAACGCGACGAACAGGAGATAGACGCGCAGCTCCTCGTCGCGCAGCGCCGCGCGCGACTGTCTGCGCAGGAACGCGCGGTAGAGGAGCAGTGCGTTCGCGCCGGCGAGGAGCATGAACACCACGAGCACCCAGTGGACGGCGGCTCCGAACTCCTGGACGGACGTCGAGCGGGTCGAGAAACCCCCGGTCGGCATCGTCGTCAAGGCGTGGCCGAGGGCGTCGTACGCGCCCATCCGCTCGTCGCCGAGAAAGCCGATGACGGTGAGGAGAGAGAAGAGGACGACGGTGAGCGCCGCGTAGAGCAGCCACAGGCGCCGAGCCGTGTCCCGAATCCGGTCGGCGAGCTGGTCGATCTCCGGGCCGGGCAGCTCCGACTCGAGCAGCTGGCGACCTCCGACGCGGAGCCGAGGGAGCACGGCCAGCGCGAGGACGATGATTCCCATCCCGCCGAGCCACTGCGTGAACTGCCGCCAGATCAGCACGGAGCGGTCGAGCGCCTCGACGTCCGGGACAACGGTCAGGCCGGTGGTCGTGAAGCCCGACATCGACTCGAACAGCGCGTCGAGCGGCCGGTCGAGTTGTGGCTCGCCGCTCAACAGGAACGGCAGCGCTCCGAATGCGGCAGCCGCGAGCCAGGTCAGCGCGACGACGAGATAGCCCTCACGGAACCCGACGCTGGTCGCGCCGCCGAGGCTCCGCTCGAGCCCCCAGCCGGCAACTGCCGCGAGGGCGCCCGAGAGCACGAACGGAAGCACCGGCTCGCCGTAGCCGACTGCGACCGCCGTCGGTACGAGAGACGCGAGGGAGAGGTACTTCACGAGCATCCCGACGAGGGCCAAGGAGCCCTTGATGTCGACCGCCGTGTGTCGCGCGGGCACGATCCGCCGCTCCGCGCGGCTCGCCGTCGAGGTCACAGGACCTTTTCGACCCGGCCGACCAAATCGGCCTCCGTGAAGACGATCACGCGGTCCCCGGCCTGGAGGACGTCGTCGCTATGCGGGAACACGGCGCGGCCGTCGCGCACGATCGCACCGATCAGGGCGCCCCGAATCGGCATGTCTCTGAAGCGAAGGCCGACGTACTCGCTCGTCGGCTGCGTCGTGAGGTCGAGCACCTCGTACCGATCGCCCTCGAGCATCGTGACCTGCTGCGTGCGCGGGTCGTGGGCGAACCGCACGATCTCCTCGGCCGTGACGCCCCTCGGATTGATCGACACGTCGACGCCGGACCGCTCGTAGACCTGCGTCGCGACGAGGTCGTGTACGACCGCGATCGTGAACCGCACGCCACTCACGCGCGCCAGAACAGCCGCGTACACGTTCTTCGCGTCCTCCTTCATCGCGAACACCGCCGCCTGCGCCTGGCCGATCCGCTCGCGTTCGAGGAAGTCCGGGTCGGTGCCCGTCGCGTTGTAGACGCGAACCCCGGGTAGCTCGTCGGCGATCTCGCGGGCGCGCTCGCGGTGCGGCTCGATCATGCGCACGCCGGTCCCCTGCTCGTGCAGGAGCCGTGCGATCGCGGAACCGACCTGCCCACCCCCGAACACCACGACGTCTTCGACCGCGCCTTCGCCCGGCGCGAGGTGCGAGCCCCACTCGCGGGCGGCGGCCGGCGAGCCGATCACGACGATCCGGTCGCCGCGTTGGATCGCGTCGTCGCCGCGTGGGAGCGTCAGGCCGTCCTCGCGGATGATGCCGAGCACCCGCGACTCGTTCGGGATCGGAACATCCCGCAGCGGACGGCCGACAACGGCGGAATCTGCCTCTGCAGGGACTTCGAACTCGATGATCTGCACCTGGCCGTCCGCGAACACGTCGGTCTGGCGGGCGGCCGGCATGCCGATCGAGCGCGCGACGGCGTGCGCGGTCTCGAGCTCGGCCGAGACGGCGAAGTCGACGTCGAGGCGTCCTTCGCGCCAGAGGTCGATGTACTCGACGTTGGACGTCCGGATCACGCTCGTCGCCGTCGGCGCGTCGAGCCGCGCGAAGGAGCACGCGACGAGGTTCACCTCGTCGCGTGACGTGCAGGCGATGAACAGGTTCGCGTCGGCGGCCGCTTCGGCGATCGTCTTCCGGCTCGCGCCGTTCCCCTGGATCGTCCGGACGTCGAACCGGTAGGCGAGTGCCTCGAGCCGCTCCGCGACGGTGTCGATCACCGTGATGTCGTGCTCGCCGTGCAGCGCCTCGACGATGGTCGAGCCGACCTGGCCTGCCCCCACGACGACGATCTTCACCCCGCGGCGCAGCGTACTTCTTCTCGTTCGCGAGCAGGAATCCGCCAAGCGGATTCCTGCCGCTCGGATCCCCGCGGGGCTGCTGCTCTGGTCTCTGGCTTCAGCCAGAGACCCCTCAGCTACCCTCGGCGCGCGGCTTCTGCTCTGGTCTCTGGCTTCAGCCAGAGACCCCTCAGCTACCCTCGGCGCGTGGGTCGACTCGCTCTCGGGCTCGCGGCCGCCGTCGCCGCCGCGACCGCGATCGGCAGCGCGCTCGCGGAAGGTGTGGCGACCCCGAGGCTCGCCGTCGTCGCACGTGGGCTCACGAGCCCGGTCGACGCCGTGCAGGCGCCCGGCGAGCCGAGCCGGCTCTACGTGGTCGAGCAGCCCGGCCGGATTCGGATCGTCGAGCGGGGGCGCGTCACGGCGACGTTCCTCGACATCCGGCCGCTCGTCGAGTCCGGAGGCAACGAGCAGGGACTCCTCGGCCTCGCGTTCTCGCCGCGGTACGCACGGGACAAGACCTTCTACGTGAACTACACGGCAGAGCCGGACGGGCGGACCGTCGTCGCGCGGTACCGGTCGGCGCGTGGTCGGGCGATCTCCACGAGCGCCAAGGTCGTGCTCACCGTGCCCCAGCCGTACGAGAACCACAACGGCGGCGACCTGGAGTTCGGACCGGACGGTCGCTTGTGGGTCGGCCTCGGCGACGGCGGTGCCGGGGGTGACCCCGAGGGCAACGCGCAGAACCCGGACACGCTGCTCGGCAAGATGTTCACGCTCGACGTTCGCGGTGCGAATCCGCAGCCGGAGCTGGTGGCGATCGGCTTGCGCAACCCGTGGCGGTACACCTTCGACCGCAAGACCGGCGACCTCTGGATCGGCGACGTCGGGCAGTCCGAGATCGAGGAGATCGACCGACTCCCGCGAGGGACGTCGGGTCTCGTCAACTTCGGCTGGGACGTGTGGGAGGGCCGGCGCAGGTTCGAGAGCAAGCAGCTCGGGCCCGGCCGGCTGATCCAGCCCGTCGCCCAGTACGGCCACGCGCTCGGCTGCTCGGTGACGGGCGGCTACGTGTACCGCGGCAAGGCCGTGCCGCGGCTCGCCGGTCGCTACGTGTTCGGCGACTTTTGCAGCGGGACGATCTGGAGCATGCTCGCGCGGGGCGGCGGCGTACGCGAGGAGCCCGTCGAGGTGCCGCAGCTGACGTCGTTCGGACAGAGCCTCGACGGCGAGCAGCTCTACGCGGTGTCCCGCACGGGCACCGTGTATCGCTTCGCGAAGTAGAGCGCGCGCGGAATCCTGCTCGCGAACAAAACCTCAGCCGGCGCGGCGCCGCACCTGCGGCGACTGGCCGAGCGCCGCATATGCGACCGCGTTGAGCGAGTCGTTCAACGCGCGAAGCTCGCGGCTCACCTGGAGCAGCCCTTCGCTCGCCTCGAGGCGGGCGTCGATCTTCTCGAGCTGCTCGGCGATCCGGTCGAGCCGTTCGAGCAGCGCGTCGAGCTGGCGGTCGGGAACCTCGTGTCGCTCCATCCGTCGAAGTCTACGGAGCGAGCTCGACCAGCTTCGCTCGCGTTTCGACGACCACCGCGTCCTCGCCGAGAAGCTGTCGCAGCCGGTCGAGCGCGCCCGCGCCCGCCTCGACCGCCTCGATGCGCCGTGCGGCTCCCAGCTGTGCGAGAGCGACGCGCGCGAGCTCGGCCGGGGCATCCGTGAAGACGCCGAGCCGGACACCGGCCACTGCAAGCCGCCGTAGCGCTGCGCTCACGTCCGCGGCGGGGCGGAGGTAGATCGTCGCGCGGTCCTCCGCGTAGCGCTCGAGGAGCACCCGCCAGTTGCCGGCGCCGCTTCGGTCGAGCTCGACCGCGGCGTCCGCGCGGTCTGAGGGAAGCTCGTCGGGATCGATCTCGAGGACGCGCGCGGCGTCTCCGAGCCAGTCGCGCCAGAGCGGACGCGTGTCGCCGAGCGCTCCGTCGAGCTCGAGCAGGAGCGCGGTCATGTCCGTGCCCGGCGATCCGAGGCCCAGCGCCAGACGAGGACTCCGGCCAGCGCACCCACGGCGTCGATACCGACGTCGAGCGGCGCGCCGTGCCGGCCCTCGACGAACAGCTGGTGCACCTCGTCCGTGACCGCGTAGAGCCCGGCCAATACGACCGCGACGACGGGATGCCGGCTGGCGCGGAGGAGGAGCGCGCCGAGGATCGCGTACTCCGCCAGGTGCGCCAGCTTGCGCAGGATCGTGTCCCAGGTACCGAGCTCGGTCGAGAGGCTCGGGATCGACGAGAACGCGAAGATCACGGCCGCCCAGAGGAGGACGGGAAGCCAGACCGACACCGTGGATCGGCCGGCCGTCGTGGTCGGGCTGGACACCGCCGAATGGTAGGCACGGCGACGAGAGTGCGAACTCGGGCTTGAACAGGCGGCTCTCGCGCGATAACGAGCGCGTTGGTAACCCACGTGGTAACCGCGAAGACCGCCACTCCGCATGAGGCGGCGGTAGCCGCGCTCAGCTAACCCACGAGTGGTTGGACGGGAGGCCCGTCTCATGGTCTCCCGTCCGCCGCGCGGGGAAGCTCTTGGTCGAGAGTTGTCGCCGCCCTGGGGCGTCCGCGGTTAGAGCGGAGCAAGCGCACGCTCGTTCTCGTCACCGGCCATCTCTCGCGCGGGTACTCGCCCGCGCGCGAGTACCCGCGTCCGTGCGAGCGCGCGGCTTGCGGCGCTAGTACACGCCCGCACGAGAACGCGCGTGGAAATTTCATCTTGTGCGGCGACGTGATCTTCTGATACCGTTCTCAGCTCAGCGATCCGCGACCGCCGCGTACTGCCTACACAGGAGCGGCAGAGAGGGGTGGGAACCCCATGTCAGAAGGCAACGGAACTGCAACGGCCGGGAAGGTAGGTGGCCTGATGGGATCGGGAACCGTGGGAGGGCTGCTCGCCTTCTTCGACTACCTGGTCGACAAGAAGCTCGCGACCGCGGCGACGGTCTCGCCGCTGAAGTCGGCGGTGCGGCAGGTCTTCGAGATGGTGCAGGGCAACGAAGACATCAACGACATCGACGTCCGCAACCTCGACGTCGAGGACTACCTCGGTCGCTTCGAGATCGGGGCCCGCGGCACGGGGAAGTACAAGCCCGACTCGGTGCAGGCGTACCGCAGCCGGTTCACCCGCGCGATCGGGTACTACACCGACTACCTCACCACTGGGGAGACGCCGAAGTTCCGGCACGGCAAGAGCGCCGTCTCGGGCGACTCGCGGCCGAGGCCGAGGGCGAAGGGTAAGATCGCGGCCTCGACCCCGACGCCTCCCGCCGCGACGGCCGAGACCGCCGTGGTGCAGCAGCCCACGGACTTCATCAGCTACCCGTTCCCGTTGGAGAACGGTGAGATCGCCACCTTCCGCCTGCCGCGCAGGCTGCAGAAGGCGGACGCCGAGCGGGCCGCGGTCTTCCTCCGGACGCTCGTGTTCGAGCCGCAGAGGCTCATCGAGGCACCTCCCGAGGAGGACGACCCCGAGCCGATCGTCGGGTAGCGGTACGAAGAACGGCGGTGGCCCGTCTCGCCTGATCCGGGCCACCGCCGCGTACTGCCTACGGCCCCGACGATAGCGCCCGATGCGGCGCTCGTGAAGCGGTTCGGAGGCCCGTTCAGCTCGTTCCGGTGGCCGCGCGTGAATGTGCCGACCTCGCCGCTACCGTGAGGAGATGTCGAACGGCCTCAAGCGAGGCGAGATCATCCGCATCGTCAAGCAGTACATCGGCGTCGCGAGCGGGTACCTCGGTGACTTCACATACGCCTCTCACTCGGACTTCTATCCCGAGTACTGCGACCTCGACCTCGACCCATTCGACTATCTGAAGGAGGGCACGACCCGGTACCGCTTCGAGGCCATTCTGGAGGCGGTGCCTCCTGCGGATCAGGCGAAGATCATCCGCGGCGTTCTGGCGAAGTACCCGGTCGGGAGCTCCGACCTCCGTACCGAGGAGAGCGCCACGGCACTGGTCGAGATGGCGGAGCGCTTGGAGCGCGGCGGGATGGTGGCCGGAGCGCCGCCCATCTACACGAGCGCAGTCGTGATCCGTGCGCTGGACGACGCGCAGTCGCTGCTCGATCGTGGCGGCGCTACGAGCGCGGTCGACCGTCTCCACACGGCGCTGCAAGGGCACCTCCAGTACCTCTGCGACGAGGTAGGGATAGCCTACGACCGCGAGGACACGATGGTCGCTCTCCTGAAGAAGCTCCGCGCTGATCACCCGCAGCTCCAGGATCTCGGCCCGCGGCCCGACGACATTCGCAAGGTGCTGAACTCGTTCGCGAGCGTCCTCGACTCGCTCAACCCCGTCCGCAACAAGGCGAGCGTGGCGCACCCGAACGAGGAGCTGCTCGACCCGGCGGAGGCCCAGCTCGTCGTGAACGCCGTCCGTACGCTGCTCACCTACCTCGACGCCAAGCTCGCCAACCCCGGCGTCGACGCGAACGGCGACATCATCTTCAAGCCCGCAGGCGGATAGCCGCCGGGTAACCCAGACCCGCCTGAGTAACCCCGAACCGCCCTGAATGCAGTGTTCGGGATCCTCGGTATCCACGGCGTTCCGGCGGAACAGCCTGAGCCACCCTGAGGCCCCGCGGCGAATGGTAGGCTCGCCGCCACAACCACGGAGCGCGGTGAGGGAACCCGGTGCAAGTCCGGGACGGTCCCGCCGCTGTGAGGGGAGAAGCTCTCCCGCCACGACGCCACTGGC